>JAABUO010000375.1_pt1 | contig 93994 bp, 75 predicted proteins | sample 5559291 | NCBI WGS metagenome assembly JAABUO01 (sample SAMN10711878, study PRJNA513372) | rock metagenome | isolation source: Antarctica rocks | place: Antarctica: Victoria Land, Finger Mt sud
TCGGCCGCCAGCAATTAATAGTGCCTGAGTCGATCCCGACTCTGAACAGTACACAGCCTAACGCCAAAGGCCGCATCAACTTGTGGGTAATTGAAAGGGGGGGGACAAGGGGTCGGGGGATGGGGGTTTGGGGGGCGAGGTTCGGCCGGTGACGTTTTTGTATAACGGCGGGCCGGGGTCGGCGACGATGTACCTCCATATGGGGAGCTTTGGGCCGAAGCGGGTGGTGACGACGGATACGCAGCATGATGAGGGGGCTCCGTACCGGATTGTGAACAACCCCTACAGTTTGCTGGATGCGTCGGACCTGGTGTTTATCGATGCTCCGGGGACGGGGTTCAGCCGGGTGGTGGGGAAGGATGCGGGGAAGTCGTTTTACGGCGTGGACCAGGATGTGCATGCGTTTGACCGGTTTATCCGGAGGTTTTTGACGAAGTACAACCGTTGGAACTCGCCGAAGTACATCTTTGGGGAGAGCTATGGGACTCCGCGGAGTGCGGCGCTGAGTGCGGCGCTGGAGAGTGTGGATCTGAATGGCGTGATCCTGCTGTCGCAGATTTTGAGCTACAACAACAGCGCGGACAGCGCGGGGTCGCAGCCGGGGATGGATCAGCCGTACTTTCTGGCGCTGCCGTCGTTTGCGGCGACGGCCTGGTTTCACCATCGGGTGCCGAACCAGGGAAGTTTAAGTACGGGGGCGGAGCTGGAGCCGTTTTTGCGGGAGGTGGAGCAGTACAGCCTGGGGGAGTATGCGACGGGTCTGATCCAGGGGGCGGACCTGCCGGAGGCGCGGAAGCAGGCGATTGCGGAGAAGCTGCATAGTTATACGGGGGTTCCGGCGGCGTTCTGGATGCGGGCGAATCTGCGGGTGTCGGGCGGGGAGTTCTCGAAGGAGCTGCAGACGGAGATGGGGATTACGACGGGGCGGCTGGACTCGCGGTATGAGGGTCCGGACCTGAAGACGATCAGCACGGAGGCGGCGTACGACCCGTTTATCAGCGCGATCAGTTCGGCGTATGCGGCGGCGATGAACACGTATGCGCGGACGGACTTGAAGTATGGCGAGCAGATGACGTACAAACCGAGCGCGCGGGAGGAGGGTTGGAGCTGGGACGACAAGCATCGGGGGCCGGAGGGGGAGCGGTCGGGTGGGCCGCTGAATGTGATTGGGGACCTGGCGGTGGCGATGAAGCGCAATCCGAAGATGAAGGTGATGCTGATGGGCGGGTACTTCGACCTGGGTACACTGTACTTTGGGGCGGAGTATGAGATGAAGCATCTGCCGATGCCGGGGGCGCTGCAAGCGAATATCAGCTACCATTTTTTTCCGACGGGGCACATGGTTTACGTGAATGAAGAGGCGTTGAAGGGCTTGCATGAGTACACGGCGGCGTTTATCCGGACGAATGCGGGTGGGCGGTAGGGTGTCGGCGTAGCGAGGGGCTCGGGCGGCTGCCTGGGCCTTTTCTTTTTGGTGGCGGCCTGGTGTGGTGGTTGAGGAGATTGTCTCTCTGCTTCCGGCTGAGGAGCCGAAGAAGCGCGGCCCATACAAGAAGCGGTAACGGATGCATTTCGATGGAGACAGACGGGCGGCTCGTAAAGCCGTCCTTCACTATTGCGCCTCTCCTGAGAGCCTGAGAGCATGGCTGGCATGTCATCTTATTATGGCGCGATCTTACTCTTAGTACCCATGTACGTCGCGGTTCTGGCCCTCCTGCTCATCCTGCGTAAGTTGAATCAGATTCACTCCACACTCACTCGCAATTCAAACTGACCCACTACCGCTTGGGGTGGCGGCTTGCCGGAAGTGAGGTTGGCGGGCACAATCGAGGGATGGGACAAGAGACGAAGACAGCGGTTGTGACGAAGGATGCACCGGCGGCGATCGGGCCGTATACGCAGGCGGTTCGGGCGGGCGAGTTTCTGTTTACGTCGGGGCAGGTGGCCCTGGATCCGAAGACGGGGGTGATGAGCACGGGAGACGTTACGGTGCAGACGACGCGGGTGCTGGAGAGCTTGAAGGCGGTGCTGGGGGCGGCTGGTCTGGACATGTCGCACGTGGTGAAGGCGACGGTGTTTCTGAAGGATTTCGACGATTTTGCAGCGATGAATGCGGTGTACGGGAGGTATTTGGCGCCCGAGGGGGTGGTTCCGCCGGCCCGGTCGACGGTGGAGGTGGCGCGGCTGCCGAAGGATGCGCTGGTCGAGATCGAGTTCGTGGCGCGAGGGTAGGCGCCGGGCTGGGTTGCGGGCCTCCTGAGAGGTGTGGGGTGAGCCGGGAGGGCGGCTGGCGCATCCAATCCATGTACAAGATGCCAGGAGGTGCGAGATGGCCAATACCACAGAGGTGGGCAAGGCGAAGTTGACGAAGACCGAGGCGGAGTGGCGGGAGCAGCTGACGCCTGAGCAGTTCCATGTGATGCGGCAGAAGGGCACGGAGCGGCCGTTTACGGGAGCGCTGGTGGATAACCACGCGGATGGGGTGTACCACTGCGGCGGCTGCGATGCACCGCTATTTCCGTCCGAGACGAAGTTTGAGTCGGGATCAGGATGGCCGAGCTTCTGGAAGCCGGTGACTCCCGATGCGGTCGAGCTGCATGAGGATAAGTCTTTCGGGATGCGGCGAGTGGAGGCGACGTGTGCGAGCTGTGGAGCTCACCTGGGGCATGTGTTTCCGGATGGACCGAAGCCGACGGGCGAGCGATTCTGCATTAACAGCGCTTCGCTGGGATTCAAGGGCGGTGGTTCGACGGAGCTCAAGGGCGAGTAGGCGGCTGGAGGCGTTACGGTCGAGAGCAGAAGGAAAGCCTCAGCTGCCGGGTGCGCTGGGGCTTTCTGCTAGGCCTAACGGTTTCGAGGCTGGGGTGATTCAGTAGTTCTGGGAAGGCGTATAGGCCGGGGCCATCTGCCACCGCAGACTGGCGGGGTTGAGTGCCTGGGCCGATTGCTCTGGCTGGTCTATAGCTGGTCTTTGGTCTACTTGGAGGGCTGCGCCTACATGAAACCGACCTAAGCTTTGACGATTTTGCCGGCTTTGATGCAGCTGGTGCAGACGCGCATGCGCTTGCTTCCGCCCTCGACCTTGGCCTTGACGGCCTGGAGGTTGGGATTCCAGCGGCGGCGGGTGGTGTTGTGTGCGTGGGAGATGTTGTTTCCGAACTGCGGCCCCTTGCCGCAGAGTTCACATTTCTGTGCCATGACTGAGCTCCGATCTGTTCGCTGCAGAGATTCCGACCGACCGTGATGAGCAACGTTTCGTGGCGGAGGTGGTAGGCACGAGCGGATTCGAACCGCTGACCTCTACCGTGTCAAGGTAGCGCTCTAACCAACTGAGCTACGCGCCTGCGAGCGTCTGTTTAGTGTAACTGGAAGGCGGGGGCTAGGCAAACCTATTGCGAGCGGCGGTAGTGGTCAGTCTGAATTCACACATGATAAAGGACATTATCATGTGTAAAGTATGTTAATTATAGAAGCCTCTTCGTGATCTTAGCTGGCGAAGGCCTGAAAAGTGGAGGAGCTGGACTGATTGATAATGCAGCTATGACTAATCGGAACATTTGGCGATTGAATGCACGCCCGACCGACCACATTAGAGATGGCGACCTGATCTACACAACGGAGACAGTGCCATCACTTGCCGAAGGACAGTTTCGCCTTCAAACGCTTTATTTATCGCTTGATCCAACCAACCGGACTTGGATGGGTGATCAGGAGAACTATATGCCACCTGTCGAGATAGGGGCAGTGATGCGTGGGGTCGTTGCAGGACGTGTCGTCGAAAGCCGAAAGGAAGGCGTACATCCAGGAGCTACTTACGCGTGGATCGGCGAATGGGCCGATTCGACCGTGACAGACGGTGGCGGATTGCAGCAACTGCCCGAACTGCCGGGAATCGATCTGGCCACAACATTCGGAGCCCTGAGTCTGGTCGGCCCGACAGCTTACTTCGGCTTACTCGACATCGGAAAGCCACAACCGGGTGAAACCCTTGTGGTCTCTGCGGCAGCTGGCGGAGTAGGACAGATTGTCGGGCAAATTGGCAAGATCAAGGGATGCCGTGTGATCGGAATTGCCGGAGGCAAAGCGAAGTGTGACTTTATTAAGAACGAGCTCCGCTTTGATGCAGCGATCGACTACAAGTCAGAAGATGTTGGGGATGCTCTTGATCGATTAGCCCCGAAGGGGGTCGATATCAACTTCGAGCAAGTTGGCGGAACGATCATGAAAGCCGTGATGGCGCGCATGAGGCGATTTGGACGGGTGCCGGTATGCGGTCTGATCTCTGGCTACAATGGTGAGGTTGTGGAAGCGCCGACTATAGGCACGACGATGTTTATTCGACGCTTGCTGGTGGAAGGCTTCATCGTTACCGATTACGCGCCTCGTTTTGAGGAGGCTCACCGGGAGTTGGCGGGATGGTTGCTTGCCGGAACCCTCAAAACCAGGCTGGACATTCGCCCAGGGCTGGAAAATGCGTGCGATGCGCTGAAGGATCTGTTCACCGGAGATAACTTCGGCAAGCTCTTAATCGAGGTTACAAAACCCTAGCTTCCGAATGGGTTCCACTCCTGAACCTAGCCTGGCAAGCCGGATCGGAGGGAAGTGCATCAATCAGCCGTTGCCCTTTGGGTTCATAACCCAAAGGTGTCGATTTCTGCTATTCAGAACCGTTGATTCAAACTGACCCACTATCCGAGCGGCGGTTTTGAAGGGGATTCAATGCTCCCGGCCGAGATTGCAGGGCAGGTTTCGGGACCAGTGGGGGCCGAAGCACTCGGGCGGGATGGTGCGGATGGCGGCGGGGGAGAGATTGCTGTCGAAGATATAGAAGGGCAGAGCGAGCGAACTGGGCTGGGGGGAGAAGGAGAGGGGAGCGTTCCTCCATACCTTGGGGGCTATGACGAGAGGAAAGGTGGGGTCGGACTGCCAGGCGAGAACCTGGGGCCGCCATGCGGGGGCGAACTGGTTAGCGTTCCAGAAGCGGGCAAAGTCAAGGGCGCCTGAGAGCAGGAAGAGGTTGAGGGCTAGTTGAGAGAGGCGGGCGGCCGAGGTGTACGAGTTGAGGCGGGGAGGGGTCCCTAGACTGAGGAGAAGCGCGAAACCGACAAGGGCATTGGTGACGACGTAGTAGCGGTCTCCATCGCCGACGCGGTTTCCGGGAGTGCCGACGATACCGGCGGTGGAGCAGGCTGCAGCAAACAGGGCCATAAGCAGGAGGAGACGGGGCAAGGCGCCTCCGCTCCAGACGAGACGGACGAGCAGAGTCCAGAGGATGAGGCTGAAGAGGGAGAGGGCGATCCAGAGGGGGCTGGAGGGGTGAGCGGAGAGGAAGGTACCGAGAGGGTAGAAGGCCAGGCGGGAGGCAAATGGAAGGACAAAGCTGTGGGTAAAGAGGGCGTCAAGGTAAACCTTCGGAGGGAGCAGAGGAATGGAGCTCCGGGCGGTGAAGGGCAGGGCATGGTGGATGACGGCGAGCTGAATGGCGGCGCAGGTGCCGAGAAGAGCTGCTTGAAGCCACGCTCCGACAGATCGAGAGTTCCGGGCGCGGAGCAGGAAGAACGGAAGAAGAAAGCAGCTGACGGTTCCGGTGAGACCTGCGACGACGAGGACCAGACCGCGGAAGAGGCGATGGTGGGAAGGCGAGGAGAGGAAGAGGAGGGCCGTGGCGATGCCCAGAAAGAACTGACTGTTGATGGTGCCGTTGAAGGTATTGGCCGATCCAGCGGCGAGGGTGGCTACGGCTACGGCGCCGGCTCGTTGACGAAAGCTGGTGAAGAGCTCGCAGGTGAGGGCAAGCGAGGCGACGAGGAGATGGACCGCAAGGGCGCACCAGGCGGTGAAGAGGGGGATGTAGAGAAGGGGGATGGCGTGGGCGGCGAGGCCGGTGGCGAGGTTTGGGACAAGCGCAAAGTAGCCTTGATGGGGGGCGAGGAGGGCGCGAAGGGCTCCGGCCTCGCGAGCGTAGCGAAGGTAGGTGGTCCCTTCTTCGGCATAAAGGATGCCGCGGAGGAGGTTGCGGGGAGCGGCTGCCACCAGGAACAGGAACGAGGCAAGGAAGAGGAGGCTGCGTTGCTGTCCGGTGGGCAGAAGGTCCAAGCGGTCGAGCAGGGGAGATCTCATCGGATGGTTTTCAAACGGGATGGTAGCTCAGGGGAACAGGACCAGCAAGTCTTTGCGGTAGGAGGGCCGAGAGGCCTCCGGGGACAGGGTTAGACGCTCTCCGGGGATAGGGTTAGGGATAGGCTAGGATGCTGAGGGAGCCGTGTGTGTGCTCTTGCCCACCGTGCGAGGAGGACTGAGGGCTTTGCGTTTTCTGAGCCAGTTTCGGGCGGCACCCAACATCCTGACGGTGTTGCGTTTGTTTATCATTCCTTTCCTGGTTATTGAGATCACGGATGGCGCATACCGGGTGGCGTTTGCTTTGTTTCTTCTGGCGGGGGTTAGTGATGGGATGGATGGTGTGCTGGCGCGCTGGCTGGGGCAGCATACGCGGCTGGGCGAATACCTGGACCCGATCGCGGACAAGTTGATGCTGAGCACCTTGTTTGTGACGCTGACGCATGTGGGTCTGATTCCGAGGTACGTGACGGTCCTGGTGTTCAGCCGCGATCTTGGGATTCTGCTGATTGCGACGTTGTTGTTCGCGACGGGCACGCTGCGGGATTTTCGGCCGAGTCTGTTTGGGAAGCTGAACACAGCGGCGCAGATTCTTAGCCTGATCGCGGTTCTGTGCGAGCGGGTCTTCCGGGGCTGGGATCATGCCGGTCTGTTGCTGCTGCGAGACGGCCTGCTGCGTTCGATTGCGGTGCTGGCGCCGCTGTCGGCGGCCCAGTATGCGTGGATTGTGATCCGTCGGGTGAACGCTCCGGTGGTCTCGACGGGCTAGGCTTCGAGGGCGCTGTTTTTGTCGCGATCGCTGGTCTCTTCCTGCTCTTCGACGGCCATGTCTTCATACTCGACGGAGTCGAAGACCTCTCCACAGTGCTGGCATTCGACGAATTCAGCATCTTCCTGACGGGCGACGACTTTGACGATGGGGTGTTTGCAAGGAGGGGACATGATGGTTGTGTGGGATGGTTGCTTTGGATTTTCCCCCCGGTCCGGGCGTCTGTCAATCGCTGTTTCTCGTTAATTTGAGGATGCAAGGCGGGAGTTGAAAGCGGACCGAGATGTCCGTTATCGCTTGCAGACGGCTATTGGCGGACGTACACTTCAGTTACAGGTACGTTTCGAACTCCGAAGCCCAACCTGTGAGCACCCATGCTGAGACTGACCAAAAAAGCGGATTACGGCTTAATGGCGCTGAAGTACCTGGCGGAGCAGGCGAGCGAAGGAGCGCAGAGCGCGAAGGACATTGCAGAGGCGTACCACATTCCGCCGCAGCTGCTGGCCAAGATTCTCCAGACGCTGGCGAAGTCTGGGCTGCTGGTGTCGCATGCGGGAACCAACGGCGGGTATGCGCTGGCTCGGCCGGCGGGGGAGATTAGCGCGTTTGAAGTGATCCGCGCAATCGATGGACCGCTTTTTATCACCAGCTGCATTACGATCCACGGAACCTGCGACCTGGCGGGTCACTGCACCATCAAAGAACCATTGCGCAAGGTGAACGACAGTATCAAGGACCTGCTGAGTGCGATTCGCATTGGCGACCTGGTGGAGACCGGGGACGGTGCGCAGGCGGGTTCGGAAGCGCCGGTCGGCGGTGGGTTGGTCACGATCGCCATGTAGTTCCGGGCGAGGGTGCCCAGGCGGCGGTTGACCCGAATAGATGAGTTTTGGATTTTGTGTTTTCAGGAGCGAGATCGATGAGCAATGAGATGGCGAATAACGGGATGGTGGTTACGGAGAGCAGCCAGACGCTGCCTGCGGGTGTGAAGCTGCCAATTTACATGGACAACCATGCAACGACGCCGATGGACGCACGGGTTCTGGAGGCGATGTTGCCGTACTTCACAGGCAGCTTTGGCAATGCGGCGAGCCGGAACCACGCGTTTGGGTGGGAGGCGGAGCAGGGTGTTGAGACGGCGCGGGAGCAGATTGCGAAGCTGATTGGGGCGACGGCGAAGGAGATCATCTTCACTTCGGGCGCGACCGAATCGAACAATCTGGCGATCAAGGGTATCGCGGAGATGTACAAGGAGCGTGGGAACCATATCATCACGCAATCGACGGAGCACAAGGCGGTTCTGGATACGTGCAAGCGGCTGGAAAAGCAGGGCTACCGCGTGACGTACCTGCAGGTGCAGGCGGATGGATTGATCGATGTGGAGGAGTTGCAGCGCGCGATTGTGACCGAGGGCCCGGACAAGACGATTCTGGTCTCGATCATGTATGCGAACAATGAGATTGGCGTGGTGCAGCCGATCCGTGAGATCGGCAAGATCTGCCACGAGAAGGGTGTGCTGTTCCACACGGACGCGGTGCAGGCGGTGGGCAAGATCCCGGTGAATGTGCAGACGGACAACATCGACGTGCTTTCGCTGACGGGTCATAAGCTGTATGGACCGAAGGGTTGCGGGGCGTTGTATGTGCGCCGGCGGAATCCTCGGGTACAGATCCAGGCGCAGATCGATGGCGGCGGACATGAGCGGGGGATGCGCTCGGGTACGTTGAATGTTCCGGGGATTGTGGGCCTGGGCAAGGCCTGCGAGATTGCCGGGCAGGAGATGGAAGCCGAGTCGAAGCGCCAGCGGGAGCTGCGGGACTACATGAAGGCGAAGTTCGAGAAGGCGTTGGACTATGTTCACGTGAACGGCAACATGGAGCATCATCTGCCGGGGAACTTGAATATGAGCTTTGTGTATGTGGAGGGCGAGAGCCTGCTGATGGGGATCAACGATATCGCGGTCTCGTCGGGTTCGGCGTGCACGTCGGCGACGCTTGAGCCGAGCTACGTGCTGAAGGCGCTGGGCCTAGGCGATGATGTGGCGCACAGCTCGATCCGGTTCGGTTTGGGACGATTCAACAATAAGGCCGAGGTGGATTATGTTTCGGACAAGCTGATCGACGTGGTGACGAAGCTGCGGGAGCTTTCGCCGCTGTACGAGATGGTGAAGGAAGGCATTGATCTGACCAAGATTGAGTGGGCGGCGCACTAGGGTTCTGCTCTACCGTTCCGGCGAACCTTTTGCCGGAGGCGCATACTCTAACCAAGAGACGAAGGGGAGACGGACATGGCATATAGCGACAAGGTAGTCGATCATTACGAGAATCCGCGGAATGTGGGCTCGATGGACAAGGGATCGGATTCGGTAGGTACGGGTTTGGTGGGAGCACCGGAGTGCGGCGATGTGATGCGGCTGCAGATTCGGGTTAATCCGGAGACCCAGGTGATTGAGGACGCGAAGTTCAAGACGTTCGGTTGCGGCTCCGCCATTGCTTCGTCGTCGCTGGCGACGGAGTGGGTGAAGGGAAAGACCGTGGCTGAGGCGCTTGAGATCAAGAACACGGATATCGTGAAGGAGCTGGCGTTGCCGCCGGTGAAGATTCACTGCTCGGTGCTGGCCGAGGATGCGATTCGGGCAGCGATTGGCGATTGGAAGAAGAAAAACAATGTTGCCGAGGGCGCCGCGGCTACGGCTGTGGCGGTTGCACACTAAGCCATGGGCATGGTGAACATACAGCTTGGGGGCTCCGCGGCGGTTGCCGTGGAGCCTCAGCCTTCTGGGGTGAAGACTGCGGGCGGCGCGATCTTGAACCCGCTTGGGAGCGAGGGGTCGGCGCAGAAGGTCATTCAGGTGACGGAGAAGGCGCTGAAGCGGATCCGCACGGCCATGGCCAAGGAGAACGTGTCGCCGGAGGAGGGTGGGCTACGTGTGGGCATTCTGGGTGGAGGATGCAGCGGCCTAAGCTACAGCATTCGGTTCGACACGCAGCCGCGGGAGCGGGACCGGGTGTACCGGTTCGGCGACGAGGGTGACGCGGTACGGATCTTTGTGGACCCGAAGAGCTTTATCTATCTTGCCGGCATGATCCTGGACTACGAGGAGACGCTGATGCGGCAGGGCTTCAACTTCATCAATCCGAACTCGACAAAGAGCTGCGGATGTGGGTCTTCTTTTTCGTCGTAGGTGGAGCCTTGCCTGGGGGCGGAGAGGTTCTTTGAATCGGCGTGCTTTCATGGAGCGAGTTGATTTGCTAAGCTTGCCCGCATGCCTGTAAGCCGTGTCGCGCTCGTTTTCCTTGCTACCTCCTCGATCGTTTCCGCACAATCGTTTACTCCGGTACGCGAGCAGAAGAACCTTTCCCCGGCGGCGATTGCGAAGCTGCACACGCTGGAGACGCTGAATGCACTTCCTGTGGGCGAGTGGCGCTTCCACGCGGGCGACCTCGCGCATGGCGAGTCGCCGAGCCTGGATGACTCCGCGTGGCCGCTGGTGGGGCCGAAGTCGAAGGCGCCGCAGGATGCGGTGTGGTACCGGCGGGTGATCGAAGTGCCGAAGACGCTGCATGGCTACGACATTACGGGATCGCGGGTGTGGTTTCAGTTTCGGGCGGATGCGAATGGGCCGATGCCGGAGATTATTTACTTCAACGGGCGGCGCGTGGCGTTGGGTGACGATCTGGAGCCGATTGTGCTGTTTGAGCCGGCGAAGCCGGGCGACAAGGTGCTGGTGGCGGTGAAGCTGCTGCGGACGGTGGATGAGAAGACGTTCTCGGGTGTGAACCTGAGGATAGAGACGGTGGCGGCGCCGACAGATGCGGCGGGGAGGCCGAGCCCGGAGGACATTCGGACGCAGTGCATCGCGGCGGCAAACCTGCTGCCGGCCCTGGCGAAGCCGAGGCCGGACCTGCTGCCGAGGGTGGAAGAGGCAGTGGCGGCCATCGACCTCCAGGCGCTGGGGGCGGGTGATCAGCGGGCGTTTGACGGGTCGCTCAGGCGATCGCAGAAGATTCTCGCGGAGCTGCATCCGGAGCTGTCGGGCGTGACCGTCGATCTTGCGGGAAACGCGCACATCGACGCGGCGTGGCTGTGGCCGCGCACAGAGACGGTGGATGTGGTGAAGCGTACGTTTACGACGGCGCTGCAGCTGATGAACGAGTATCCCGACTACACGTTTACACAGTCGGCGGCGCAGTACACGGAGTGGATGGCGGAGAAGTATCCGAAGTTGAACGATCAGATCCGGGAGCGGGTGAAAGAGGGGCGGTGGGAGATTGTCGGGGGCATGTGGGTGGAGCCGGATCTAAATCTGCCGGATGGAGAGAGCCTGGTGCGCCAGCTGCTGGTGGGGCAGCGGTACTTCAAGCAGCAGTACGGCGTGGAGGCGCGGATCGGCTGGAATCCGGACTCGTTCGGTTACAATTGGCAGCTTCCGCAGATCTATAAACGATCCGGGATGGACTATTTCGTGACGCAGAAGATGCATTGGAACGATACGAACACGCTGCCGTTCCGGCTGTTCTGGTGGGAGTCGCCGGACGGGAGCAAGGTGCTGACCTATTTTCCGACGGACTACGTGCACGACAATGTGAACCCGACCAGGATCTCAGCGGACTTTGTGGAGACGGCGGAGCGCAATCCCGGGACGACGGAGATGCTGGATCTGTACGGGATTGGCGACCACGGCGGGGGACCGACCCGGGCGATGCTGGACCAGGCGGACCATTGGTTCGCGGCGGGCAAGCGCGGGAACGAGGCGGTGCCGACGATGCGGTTCCACACGGCCCAGAGCTACTTTACGGATGTGGAAGGAAAGCTGAACGCCGATTCCCCGACGTGGAACTATGACCGCATCGCGAAGGGGTACACGGCGCCGGCGGCGGATGGCGGTGTGGGCGTGCCGACGTGGAAGGATGAGCTGTACTTCGAGTATCACCGGGGCATCTTTACGACGCAGGCGACGCACAAGCGGAATATGCGTGAGAGCGAGGTGGCGACGCTGAACGCGGAGAAGCTGGCCTCGATCGCTTGGCTGAACGGGAGGGCATATCCGGGCGACGAGCTGACGGAGAATTGGAAGAAGATCACCTTCAACCAGTTTCACGATCTGGCGGCGGGATCGGGGATTGGGGTGATCTACAAGGATGCGCAACGGGATTACACGGAGGTCTTCCATGCGGACCGGGAGATTGCAGATGAATCTCTGAAGGCGTTGGCTGCTGGGGTAGACACGCGGGTGAAGGGCGAGTCTCCGCTGCTGGTGTTCAATGCGATGGGTTGGCCTCGGAGCGAGACGGTGACGTTGTCCGTGCAGCTTCCGGAGATGGCTGACGGTGTCCGCATTCTGGACGGGCATGAGAGGCAGCTGCCTTCGCAGGTCATTTCGACGGACGCGGCGACGCATCGGTTTGAGGTGCTGGCGCGGGTGAGCGATGTTCCGGCGATGGGATATCGGGTGCTGCATGCGGAGAAGGGCAAGGCTCAATCTGTAACGGAAGCAGGAGCAGATCTGAAGGTTACGGACCAGCCTGAGGCCGTTGTGCTGAGCAACGAGCGTGTGAGCGTCACGATCAGCAAGAAGAACGGGTGTGTGACGAGCCTGATGTCGGCGGGACGCGACGGCAAGGGCGGGGTTGAGTCGATCGCGCCGGGTGGATGCGGGAATCAGCTGCAGACGTTCAAGGACACGCCGTCGAACTACGACGCGTGGAACATCGATCCCGGCACGCTGGACCACATGACGCCGATCGAAGCTGTGGATGCGGTGAGCGTGGTGAATCGCGGGCCGATGAGGGCGACGGTGCGGGTGGCGCGGAGCTGGCAGAGCTCGAAGTTCGTGCAGGAGATCTCGCTCGATGCGGGCGCGGACGCGGTGGAGGTGGCGAACGATGTGGACTGGCGTGAGACGCACGTGCTGCTGAAGGCGGCGTTTCCGCTGGCGGCGAGCGGACCAAAGGCGACGTACGAGATTCCTTACGGCTCGATCGAGCGTGCGACGACGCGCAATAACAGCTGGGAGAAGGCACAGTTCGAGGTGCCGGCGATGCGGTGGGCGGACCTGGGAGATGCGATGCATGGGGTGTCGATTCTGAACGACTCGAAGTATGGGTATGACGCGGAAGGGAACACGCTTCGGATTACGCTGCTGCGATCGCCGACGTGGCCCGATCCGGAGGCGGATCGGGGGCGGCAGCGGTTCCGGTATGCGATCTATCCGCATGCGGGCAACTGGAAGCAGGCCGATACGGTGCGGCGCGGCTATGAGCTGAACTATCCCTTGACGGCGGAGCAGGTGACGGGACATAGCGGGAGCCTGCCGGCGGAACACTCGTGGGCTGCGGTCGAGAACCCGAATGTGACGCTGACGGCGGTGAAGAAGGCGGAGGATGCGAACGCGCTGATTTTCCGGATGTATGAGTGGGCGGGAACGGCGAGCGAGGTGAAGCTGCATGTGCCGGCGGGCGCGGGCTTCGCGGTTGCGAGCAACCTGATGGAGAAGATCGAAGGAGGGCACCTCGCGATGAGCGGGGACGTGGTGACCGTGCCGATCAAGCCGTACGAGATTGTAACGGTGCAGGTGGCGTATCCGACGACGGTTGCGGCGAAGTAGCGCCTGCCGGCGAGGTGTGACGGTCTACGCGCCTCGCATGCGCTTTGCTATGGTTTGGAGGGAGCGGAGCTGGTCGAGGGTGGCGCGGCGGCTACGATGTCGTTGGTGGGTTTGAGACCGTACATTCTGGCGAGCAGATCTTTGTAGAAGCCCATGGGCGGGAGCATGGCGCGGCTGCGGATGGCGTCGAGGTTGCCGGGATCCTCGACGGCGTACATGGCCATGCGGCCGTTAATGAACTTGAATTGGGTGCCGTAGCGCTGGAGCTTGCCTGCGGCGACGAGCTCCTTGTCGATGACGAGCGCGAGGGGGGAGGCGTCGATTTTATTTCCGTCAGCGAGTTGCTCGAGCTGCGGGAGGAGTTGGAGCTGCCAGGCGTGGTCGGCGGTGTGGGTGAGGAGGAGCATGGCGGCGTCCGAGGCTTCGATGCCGACGAGGCTGATGGTGGGCCAGGCTTTGACGGCGACGATCTGTTTGAGTTCCGCGGTGAGTTGGGCGTCGGTAGCGGTGAGGTGCTCGATGCGCTGCTGTTCGGTGCCCTGGGAGGCTTTGCCTGTCATAAAGCCGCGTGCGGCCTGGTCGGTGGCGCCCATGGCCAGGAGACGATCGCGGAGGGCGATGTCCGTGCCGGGGCCGTTCGTGGCGGTGAGTTGTTTGCGGCGAGCGTCGACGGCTGCCTGCCATGTGGGAGGGGCTTGGAGCTTCTCGGCCGCGGTCTGACCGGAGGGCTTCGCGGCGCGTTGCGCAGACGCGGCGATGGGTAGGGCGAGCAGGAGAGTAAGGGACCGCAGATGGCGCCTGAGCATGCGGGTATTTTAGACCGCGGCGTTGGTGGGTCTGGGGGTGCGTGCCGGGGGGAGCGGGTCTGGGGTGCGTGTCTGGAGCGTAAGCGGCTGGGGGGCGTGGGCGAGCGCTAGAGGCCGGCGTACCAGTCGTAGCCGAGCTTGGTCCAATAGTCGTCGGGTTTGTCGTTGCTGTAGCTGATGAGGCCGATGCGTTTGATTTGCTTGTAGCCGTATTTCGTGGGCATGTGGAGGCGGAGCGGAGCACCGTGAAACTGGGTGAGGGGCTGGCCCATCATCTCGGTGACAAGGAGTGTTTGCGGGTGGCGGCAGACCTCCATGTCATAGCCGGTGAAGTAGTCGCCGTTGGGTGTCTCCATGTAGACGTACTTCGGCTCCCGGCCATCGATCTGCGCGGGGGGATAGGCTTCGAGGAAGTCCGCCATGCGGACGCCGGCCCAGTGGACGATCTGACTCCAGCCTTCGATGCACTTGAACTGCGTGACGAGCTCATGGCGGGGCAGCTTCTGAATGTCTTCGATGGTGAGCAGAAGGCCCGGAGTGCCGGGCTTCAGGGTGGAATCGCTTTCTCCTGCCTCTTCCTGTCCGCGAGGCATCCGAGCGGTGCGCTGCTGATGTTCCTTCGCGCCTTTCATCATGGATTCGGGTGCCATCTTCTCCGCCGTGTCCGCAGAGGGAGCGACCTTGGTGTCGTGACCTTTATCTTCCTGGGATTCTTCCGCGGTGTATTTGTACTCCCATGCGGTGACATCCTTGGTATAGCGTTTATCCTTTTCGTCGTCGCGCATGCCGACGAGCTGTAGGCGCCAGCTTTCGGGCACCAGGGCCATCTTGAGGCCGTAGATACCGTTGATGCGGAGGTTTTCCGCCCTGCTGAGGGGATAGGTGGGAGCGAGGGCGTGCTCCTGGAAGACGCCGCGCGAGAGTGCGGCGTTGGTTTCGAACGCACGCCGAATGGGCGTGGGCTGCATGTCGTCGCTGGGGCTGTCCTCGACCCACTTCCAGAAGCCGTACCCGGCGGCTGCGGCGACGGCGGCGACGGCGAAGGAGCGGCGGGTATGCGACTGAGATGCGGTCAGAACCGTCGCGTCGGCGGCCTCGTGCCCTGGCATTTTCCGGGTGACGACATCGTCCGCGCCTTTGGGATTTTCGGGACGTTTTCCGGCCGCAGCGTTTTGGTCTGTGCTCTCGGATGCGGATTGCGCGGGTGGCTTCCCTGCCTGCTGCTGGGGGTCGGGTTGGTTTATCACCAGGATCTCCGTTCGGCTTCGAGTGAGGGTTCTTCGACACGCTTGACCTCGAGGCCGCTTACCATGCTGCGGAAGTTATTCCAGCCGGCGAGAATGACCTGAAGGACGTGCACGAGGAAGAAGCCGACGAAGGCGATGGTGAGCCAGAAGTGCTCCCAACGGGCCATCTCGTAGCCGCCGAGCAAGGACGTGAGCCAGTGGGTCTGGGTTGGCTTGTAGATGGCGAGACCGGTGAGGAGGGAGCCCGCGCCCATGAGGATAACGCTGGTGTATGCGAGTCTTTGTGCGCCGTTGTACTTTTTCTGAGGGGGCAGGCCTTTGCGGAGATGGAGATCGACGAGCGTGACCTGGATCGCCTCCTTGAGGCTGCGGCGATCGGGAAGGAGGTAGCGCCACTCTCCGGAGATGGCGGTGTAGAGGACGTAAGCCACGCCGTTCAGAGCGAAGATCCACATGAAGAAGAAATGGTTTCCGAGGCCGTCGGTGACGTGATAGGGCACGTGGAGGAGATTGTAAAGCCAGTCTGGAAAGAGGCGGAAGAGGGTGACGTTTCCGACGCCAACGCGGTAGACCTTGTGCGCATGCATGTAGGCGCTGTCGGAGTCGTTCCAGTAGATCAGAAGGCCGGACCAGATCATGATGAAGAGCACGGGGAAGTTGATCCAGTGCATCCAGCGGATGGCGAGCGGATGTTTTCGTTCCAGGCGAATGGAGGGAGCCTGGGAAGCGGGATCCGCGGCGCGAGGCTCAACTACAGGGGTACGTTGCGACAGTACGACATCATCCATTTTGCGCCTCGCCCATAAAGGCCGAGTATAGCCAAGGGGCGACGCCACGGATGTAAGGAACGCCTTCCGGTTTCTATAAGGAATGACGAAGGCGGGCCGCGGAGTTAGCGGACTGCCTCACTGCGGAAGCGAGAGGGCATGGTTCCGGTAAGCCTGCGGAAGGTGGAAGAGAGGTGGGCATGATCGGCGAAGCCAAGGTCCAGGGCTATCTGGGCGATAGGGATCTCTCGGCGGAGGAGCATGGCTTTGGCGCGCTCGATCTTTCGTTGGAGCACGTAGCGGTAGGGGCTGACGCCGGTGGATATCCGAAAGAGTTCGCCGAAGCGGTCTGGACCGAGGCCGGCGATGCGCCCGAGTTGTTCCAGGTGAAGATCGGAACCGAGGTTGCCTTCGATGTACTCGCAGACGACGCGGATGCGCTCCGTGGCCTGGGCACGGGAGGGAGATGGGAGTGCTGCGCGGGAGGGTTGCTGAGCCTTGAGGAGAAGGGCGATGAGTGCGGTGGCGAGCGATTCCGCAAAGAGGGCTCCGTGAACGCCGCAGATCTCGACTTCTGTCAGGAGGATGCGGGCGATCCGATGCAGCGTGGGATTGTAGAAGCAGAGCTCGCTTTGGAATTCGAAGTCCTTCGGCAGTTCGTCGAGGTTGGCGACGGCGACGCGGCGCACGAAGGCTGGATCGAGGTGGAGGTGGAGGTCGCAAGGGCTTCCCTCCTCGGCGTAGTTCCAGCGCCAGTAACTTTCGGCACCCGCGGGGACGAGGGAGGCGGAGCCTTCACGGCCGATCTCGTCTCGACGCATTCCGTCCCAGCGATGCTCATGCGAGGTTGGGACGGAGACGATGAGGTTGAGCAGATGGTGATCGAGCGGGGGAAGGGAGACCTCGCCGGCTGAGTGATCGCGGACGATTTCGACGCGAAAGCCGCCCCAGCCGAGATGATCGCTGGTAGTTGTCAGCTGATAGGGGACGTATTGCGCGAAGTCCTGTGACCGTATGGCTTTCTCGTGCATGGCGTTCCCCGAAGACAAAGAGTGCAGACCCATGCTTATCAGCTTACGGTATGTCGCCTAGGCGACATAGGTACGTCAACGTATTTTGACGTGGACCACCGATCCGACTGGATCGGTGAAGGAGACGTCGCGGTTTGACATGACAGCCTCCTTGCCCGGTTCCGGCAGTCCGGGAACGGCCTGGTCCGAGGGTGTGACGCAGAGCATGCCCTGGATGCAGGTGAGGCCGGTGGGCGAGCCGGGCAGCTTGTTGAGGTTCTGGACGACGAACATCTGCCGGCCGCTGTCTTCCTGCACGAGCACGTCGTTGGAGTAGTTGATGAAGACGCGAGCGCCTGAGGCGGCGACCCCGTTGCGTTCCAACCTGCCGAGCGGGTCGCGGAGGAAGAGGCGGTCGCGGTAGATGGCCGCGAGCGCGATGAGTGCGACGAGCGTCAGCAGGATAAACCGTCTCATGCTTCTTTTTTGTCCTCGTGGTGCTCCTGCTCGGTGTTGATGCCCCAGAGGGCTGCCTTATCGATGTGACCTGCGACGATGCCGTCGACCGCGGTCATGGCGGTGAGCATGCTGTGGTCCTGGTTATTGTATTTGTGCATGCCGTTGCGACCGATCAGGATGAGGTTTTCGAAGGAGTCGGTGAACTGACGGAGTTCGTTGAAGCGGTTGTAGGTGCCGAAGTAGGCGGGGTAGGTTTTGGGGACGCGCACGACGTGGCCGTCGAGGACATCCTCCGGATTGAGGATGCCGATTTTGGCGACTTCGGCGATGGCGAAGCGCTTGAGGTTTTCATCCGGCATCTTCCAGAGGTCGTCGGTCTCGTAGCAGAAGTATTCGAGACCGAGCCAGACTCGGGAGGGGTCGGCGACCAGGTGTGGGCTCCAGTTGTTGAAGATTTGTAACCGTCCGAGGAGCACATCGGGCTCCTGCACGTAGATCCAGGTGTCCTTGAGGAGGTCGCCGTTGGGCTCGGTGACTTTGAGCTTATCGACGAGGAGGCCGACGGTGATGAAGTCGCGGTACTCGAGGCCGTCCGAGACCTGCTGGACGTTGCGCGGGATGTCGACGGAGCCGTGCGTCCGCGTGTCCATCGCGTTGACGAGGTCGCGGATGGCCATGGTCGAGAAGAAGAGGTCGCCGGAGAGGGTTTGGCGATGGCCAGCGGCGGTGCTGACTTCGACGGCGGTGATCTCGCGCGCGGCGTGCGTGACAGGATTGCCCCGCTGCGTGTGGAGGCGGTCGACCGTGCAGTTGAGGTGGATCTCGCCGCCGCCCGCGCGGATGCAGTCGGCGACGTGCTCCCAGAGCTGGCCGGGGCCGAGCTTGGGATAGAGGAAGCGTTCGATGAGGCTGGTGTCGGTGCTTTTCTGCGAGAGATCGCTGGGCTGGCGACGCTTGAAAGAGCCGCGGAGGAAGTGTTTGACGGCGGTGATGAGGCTGAGGCCCTTGATGCGCTGCGCGCCCCATTCGGCGGAGATGCGATCGCAGGGAGTTCCCCAGACTTTTTCGGTGTAGCTCTTGAAGAAGGTGAGGTAGAGTTCGCGGCCGAAGCGGTTGATCAGGAAGTCTTCGAGGCTTTTCTCGGGTTTGATCTGGCGGAGTTGCGCGCGGAGATAGCTGACGCCGACGCGCACGGCTCGCAGGAGACCGAGGTTGCGGAGGGTGGAGGCGCTCAGCTTGATGGGGTAATCGAAGAAGCGGCGCAGGTAGTAGATCCTGCTCTTGCGCGGCCGGATGAGCATGACGAGGTTGGGGTCGGCGGGCGTTGCCGGGGCTAACGTTTTGGTATGGCTGCCCGGTGAGGGGAGGAGATCTCGGGATGAGGCTGTCTCTCCGGTTTTCGTTTCGACGGCGAGAGGACCGGCGCCGCGGAGCACAGGCTCCTCCATGAGCTTTGTGGGGAGCGCGAGGACGCGATGTTTGCCCTGGTAGGAGATGCCGGCGGCTTCGTCAGGCTGGAGCTCCGGGGGCATGAGGTCGAGCCACCACTGCATGACGCGATCGCTTTTGGAGAAGAAGCGATGTCCGCCGATGTCCATGCGATTGCCCTTGTAATGGATGGTGCGGGAGATGCCACCGATCTCATTGGAGGCCTCGAGGATGACGGGTTGAACATCGGTGCGGCGCAGGAGTTCGAGGGCGGCCGTGAGGCCTGCCGGCCCCGCGCCTATGATGATCGCTCGCCTACGCATCGTCCGATCCACGAGTATACGGGTCAGAGGACGAGGGCCGCCGCGGTGGAGGTCTGGGATGGAACGGAGGAGGGGTCACCTAGATGCGTCGCCATGGCCGATCCCAGACGCAGGCTCTCGGCGACTCCGCGATCTTCGGGGTAGTAGAAGCAGGTATCGGCGATCTGCAGGCCGGCGATCGGGGTTTGAACGGGAGGGATCTTGGCGGCGAAGCTGGGCTCGCAGACCGGCTGACCGTGGCGCAGGCGAGCGACCTTGGTGGCGATGATGTCTGCCTCGACGAGCTTGGGGTTGATCTGCTGGAGGCAGCTGAAGGCTTCCCCGAGCAGGTGATCGTCGGTCCAGGTGAACTTTTCCTCGGTAACCGGCATGTAGTAGGGGACGTAGACGATGCTGTGGTCGCCGGTTTTGCGGAGGTTGGAGAACTCGATGATGCCGGGGATTTCGAGATCCGGCTGGGAGATGTTGACCCAGAAGTGAGGGGTCACCGACTTTTGCAGCTTGAAGATGACGCAGATGACCCCGATGTTGTGGATTGCGTCGTAGCGATCCTTCCAGGACTGGGGGAGATCGGGGACGAGGGCGGAGACGTAGGGCGTAGGGGCGGTGCTGATGACGGCATCCGCGGGGATGCGGCGAGAGCCTGTCTGAACGGCCGTGACGCGACCATCTTCGGTGATGACGCGGGTTGCGGGCTCGCCGAGAGAGATATGGGCTCCGTGAGCCTGAGCCGCGCGCACGAGGGCGTTGACCAGGGTGATCGATCCGCCCTCGATGTAGCCGAGTTCTTCCTGCAGCAGGCTTTTGCGGGAGCGTCCGATACGGCGGATGCGGGTCCAGATCCAAGCGGCGGAGATGTCGTCGGCATACTCGTAAAATTTGTAGTCGAAGAGCGGCTTCCAGAAGCGTTCATAGATGCCGACGCCACACCACCGAACGATCCACTGCTTGGCGGATTCGTGTTCGAGGGCAGGCCACTGGTTGCGCCGAACGCAGACAAAGGCGAAGAGCCCGTACCGGAGTTTGCTGAAAAAACCGAGTGTGGGGAGGGTCATGAGGGAGATCGGGTCGCCCCAGGGATAGAGCTTGCCATTGTTGAAGAAGCCCATGCTGGTGGGCACCCAACGAAGCGTGTCCTTGATGCCAAGCTCGTCGAGGAGGTCGAAGGTCGGCTGGTCGGTTTTGCAGACGAAGTGATAGAAGCGCTCGATGGAGACGCCGTCGAGATCGAAGTGACCGGCCATGCCGCCGGGATCCTTCGCTGCTTCGACGAGTTCGACCTCGTGTCCGTTGAGGGCAGCCCTGTATGCGGCGGCTAAGCCCATCACACCTGCACCGATGACCACAACGCGAGACATTGGACCTCCACCGTTCTCCTTATAAGGTTACTTCATCGGGGCGGGTCCGCTTTTCGAGATCGGCGTGATGGCGGGCCAGGTGATGGGGGCCGGCATGCTTTGGGGCGATCGGGTGACTTGGGTGTCCATGCGCAGAACTTACGCCGAGGTTGCGGCGTTTATACTTGACCTTCGACCCTGTACCTACGTGGTGCGCGGTGAGGCCACACGGGAGACGGGGAAGCGCGGCTGTGCGACGCCATGCCATGACGAAGGCTACCCAGAAGATCGGCTATCTTGCGGGCCTGGATGGCTGGCGAGCGCTTGCGATTCTCGGCGTCCTCATGACGCACGACCTGCCGTGGAAGGTGGGCGGCTTCGATGACACGAAGATACGAGGGTTTGGCGGGTACGGCGTTTACCTGTTTTTCGCGATCAGCGGATTTTTGATTTGTACGCGCATTCTTGAAGAGGAACGGGCGCAAGGGTACTTCAACATCAGGTCCTTCTACGTTCGGAGGTTGTTCCGGATACAGCCGGCCTCCTGGGTGTACCTTGCGGCGATTGCCGTCCTGATGCTGGCGGGAGTTTGTCATGAGAGCCTGCAGCATTGGATGGGCGCCCTGCTGCAGTACCAGAACTTCCTTTTCCGCGCGTCCGACATGAGTGGAACCGGAGCTTTCACCGGGCATTTCTGGACATTGTCGATCGAAGAACATTTTTATGTGATTCTCTCCCTGTTTCTTTTTTTCGTTCGGAAGAGACGGATTGCGATCTTCGGGACGCTGCTTCTGTTGCTATGGGCGGGTCAGACCTGGGCGCAGCAGCACGGATATTTTTCGCCTGACCATTCGGATCGGAGAACCTACTGGCGCGTGCAGTACCTGCTCTGCCCGGCTTTGCTGGCGCTGCTGGTGCGATTGCCCAGGGTGAAGATGGCGGTCGAGCGCTTCCTGTTTCCATGGGTAGCCTTTCTAGCAACGGCCATGCTGATGCTGGCTGATCAGGGCCGTCCGGACTCGCTTCGGCGGCTGATCAGCTACCACCTCCTGATGAATCAGTGGCCGCAGCTCTTCTTTGGATTTTCGCTATGGGTGATCGCGACCGTGACCCATCCGAAGAGTTGGACGACGCGTTTCCTCGAACTGCCGCCGTTGCGTTTCCTGGGGCGGCTCTCGTACAGCATTTATCTGTGGCACGTTCTATTCTTTGTTCCGGTTCACGCGGAGGTTGGCGTGACGTCACCCTTTCTTCTTCTGCTGTCGGAGCGACCCTACAAGTACCTGGCGACGTTGGTTGCGGCGATTGCGAGCTACTATCTCATCGAGAAGCCATTGATTCGATATGGGCATAGAGTGGCGCCGCCGGTCTTTTCGGGGCACCGCGATCTTGAGGTCACGCCCGAGGGCACACCGCAGACGGAGCCAGCCGGCGTCTACCGTTAGGTCGACGAAGTGTGCTGCCAGGAGTGCACCGGAGGGAGGTGGCCGGGAGGGCTGCCACACCTCCGGTTGGGGTGCGTTACGCGGCCCTATCCGTGACCGTAAAGCGAAGGCCGGCCGGGTCTGCATCGACCGTCACATGATCTCCGTGCAAGACGGAGCCGTCGAGTATCTTGAGGGCGAGTTTGTCCTGCACCATGCGCTGAATGGCGCGCTTGAGTGGGCGCGCACCGTAGGCGCGATCGTACCCTGCTTGAAAGATTGCGTGGCGAGCAGCGTCGGTCAGATCGAGGGTGATGCGGCGATCCGCGAGCAGGGCCTGCAGGTCCTTGAGGCGGAGGTCGACGATGTGGGTGAGCTGCTCGTCACCGAGCGGGTGGAAGACGACGATGTCGTCGACGCGGTTGAGGAACTCTGGGCGAAACTGCTGGCGGAGGGAGTCCAGGACGCGGACCTTCGCGTCGTTGAAGCCGTCTTCGCCCTCGGCCCAGGCGGTGTTGAGAGCTGCAGCACCGACGTTCGAGGTCATGATGAGGACGGTGTTTTTGAAGTCGACGGTGCGTCCCTTGGAGTCGGTGAGCCGGCCGTCGTCGAGGACTTGCAGGAGGACGTTGAAGACGTCCGGGTGCGCCTTTTCGATCTCGTCGAAGAGGACGACGGCATAGGGCCGGCGGCGGACGGCCTCGGTGAGCTGCCCGCCTTCGTCGTAGCCGACGTAGCCGGGGGGCGCGCCGATGAGACGCGAGACGGCGTGCTTCTCCATGTACTCGGACATGTCGATGCGCACCATGGCGGCCTCATCGTCGAAGAGGAACTCGGCGAGGGCACGGGCGGTCTCTGTCTTGCCGACGCCGGTGGGCCCAAGAAAGATGAAGCTGCCGATGGGGCGCTTGGGGTCGCTGAGACCTGCGCGCGAGCGACGGATGGCGTTGGCGACAGCCTCGATGGCTTCCCTTTGGCCGACGACGCGCTCTTCGAGGCGGACTTCCATCCGGACGAGTTTCTGCATTTCGCCTTCGAGCATTTTGGAGACGGGGATGCCGGTCCACTTGGAGACGATCGAGGCGATGTCCTCCTCGTCGACCTCCTCTTTGAGCATGCGGCTGGGCCGCTGGGCGACGCCCTTTGACGCGCTGTCCGCGGCGTTGGCCGAGTCCTGGGCGACGGCGGCCTCCTGCTGGGCGGTCAGGCTGCGCAGCTCAGCCTCGGCTTTGGGGATCTCCCCGTATTGCAGTTCGGCGGCGCGCTGGAGGTTGCCGTTGCGGGTCTCTTCGAGCTGGGCGAAGCGCAGGGTTTCGAGCTGCTCTTTGAGCTCGGCGATCCGGCCGATGGCGCCGCGCTCGGACTGCCAGCGGGCGCGGAGGGCAGAGGCCTTTTCCTTGATCCCGGCGAGTTCCCGATCGACGGTTTCGAGACGCTCCTGGGAGTTGGGATCTTTTTCGCGGCCGAGGGCGGCGCGTTCGATCTCGAGCGAGATGGCTTCGCGGTCGAGGTCATCGATCTCGACGGGGACAGATCCGATCTGGATGGCGAGCGCGGCGGCGGCCTCGTCGACGAGGTCGATGGCTTTGTCGGGGAGGAAGCGGTCGGAGATGTAGCGGTGCGAGAGGGTGGCTGCGGCGACGATGGCGGAGTCCTTGATGCGGACTTTGTGGTGCGCCTCGTACTTTTCCTTGAGGCCGCGGAGGATGTTGACGGTGTCCTCGACATTGGGCTCGCCGACGTAGACGATCTGGAAGCGGCGTTCGAGAGCGGTGTCCTTCTCGATGTATTTGCGGTACTCGTTGAGGGTCGTGGCTCCGATGGCGCGGAGGCCGCCGCGGGCGAGCGCGGGCTTGAGCATGTTGCTGGCGTCCATGGCTCCTTCGGCCGCTCCAGCGCCGACGAGGGTGTGGAGCTCGTCGATAAAGAGGATGACCTCGCCGTTCGACTCTTCGATCTCCTTGAGGACGGCTTTGAGGCGTTCTTCGAACTCGCCGCGAAACTTGGCGCCGGCGATCATGGCGCCGAGGTCGAGGGCGCAGACGCGTTTGTTGCGCAGGATCTCGGGGACGTCGCCGAGGAAGATGCGGCGGGCGAGGCCTTCGACGATGGCGGTTTTGCCGACGCCGGGCTCGCCGATGAGGACTGGATTGTTCTTGGTACGGCGGGCGAGGACCTGGATGACGCGGCGGATCTCTTCATCGCGGCCGATCACGGGATCGAGTTTGCCGCGGCGGGCGAGCTCGGTGAGGTCCTTGGCGTACTTTTCGAGCGCCTGGAACTTGCCCTCGGGATTCTGGTCGGTGACGCGCTGCGAGCCGCGGACGGCGGTGAGAGCTTTCAAGATGGCGTCGCGGGTCGCGCCGAGGGCGGCGAGGGCGAGCTGAACGGGATCCTTTTTGGCGTCCGCGAGGGCGAGCAGAAGATGCTCCGTGGACACGAAGTCGTCTTTGAAGTTTTCGGCTTCCTTGAACGCGTGCTCGATCACCTTCTGCGCGGCGGGTGAGAGACCCGGCTGCGATCCGCCCTGAACCTTGGGGAGCTTGTTGATGGCGGTGGTGAGGGACGACTGGAGCTGCTGGGGGCCGACGCCGACGCGCTCGAGAACGGGGAGGACGATGCCCTCGCGGTCATCGAGGAGAGCGGACAGGAGGTGGAGGGGAAGGACCTCCGGATTACCGTTTTCGCCGGCGATGCCTTGTGCGGCCTGAATGGCTTCCTGGCTCTTGGCGGTGAGTTTTTCCCACTTGATGGGCATGAGTAGGTCTCGACTTAAGGAAGGTTGTTTAGGCGCGCATGAGGCGGGAGGCATCCGCAAAGGAGCCTCCCGCAGCCGCGACGATGCTGGACGTGTTTACGCTTTGGCGGAGATTCCCTCTACCTGCCTGGTGGGGGTGGAGGCGCTGCCAACCTCGACTTTGATCTGCTTCGGTTTGGCCTCGGCCTTTTTGGCGATGGAGATCTTGAGGACTCCATTGTCGTACGCCGCTTTGATGGTGTCGGGGTCGACTGTCTGGGGCAGGGTGAAGCTGCGGACAAAGGTTCCGAAGCGCCGCTCGATGCGCCGGAAGTTCTCTTCCCTTTCCTCGGCGTCGAGTTTGCGTTCGCCCTTGACGACCAGGTTCTGGTTCTCGATGCGGATGTCGAGGTCCTCCTGACGGATGCCCGGGGCTTCGAGCTTGAGGGTGATGTTGTGGGCGTCCTCATAGATGTCGACGGCAGGGACGAAGCTGCCGGCCGCGAGGGCTTCGCTTTCGGTGGAAGCTGGGCGGGCGAAGTCGTGGAAGATGGAGTTAAGACGATTCTGAAGGACGGTGACATCTTCCAGGCTGCTGCGGAATGGGCTGAATCGGGTGATAGTCACGACTGTGCTCCTTGGATGAGTTTTGGGAGGGTTCGGCGCTCCCTGCACATAAGACGCGATCTGCACGAAAAGGTTGTAGAAAATATGAGTGTTGAGCACTCATGGTGATTCAGGTGGAGCCGTGAGGTCAGCTGTGCTTAACTTTCGTGGCTGTATAACAGCTTACGGTCGGTGTGCCGGTTACGGGGGCGGCCGCCATGAGGTGAGCGAGATGCTGTCTCGGGGGCGCTGGTGTGCGGTGCTGTTGGCGGTTTGGAGCACGACGGTGATGTATGGAGCCGGGTTGGATGCCGATGGTGCGGAGATGGGAATGGCCGGCGAGACGCTGACAGGTACAGGGAGATTGATGAGATATCCGAAGGCTCGGATGAGCGACCAGGTTGATGTTTATTTTGGGACGGAGGTGCGGGATCCGTATCGGTGGATGGAGGACGTGGACTCAAACGAGGTGAAGACCTGGGTGGACGCGGAGAACCGTCTGACACGCGATTATCTGGACGAGGTGCCGGGACGCGAGACGATGCATGCCCGGTTGATGGATCTGACCAACTTCGAGCGGTACACGGCGCCGGTGAGGAAGGGCGGGCACTACTTCTATGCGCACAATACGGGGCTGCAGAATCAGAACGTGGTGTTCTGGCAGGAGGGGTTGAAGGGCGAAGCGAAGGTCCTGCTCGATCCGAACACGATGTCGAAGGATGGAACGGTGGCGCTGAGCGGGTTGAGTGTCACGGAGGATGGGCGGCTGGCGGCCTATGCGATCGCCGACGCGGGCAGCGACTGGGTGACGTGGCGGGTTCGCGAGGTGGCTATGGGAAGAGACCTGCCGGATGTGGTGGAGTGGTCGAAGTTTAGCAGCGCCTCGTGGCTTAAGGACGGATCGGGCTTCTTCTATGAGGGGTACGGGATTCCGGCGAATGCGGGAACGAAGAATGCGCCTTCCTTGAAGAAGGCGAACTACTTCCATAAGGTGTTCCTGCACAGATTGGGAACGCCACAGAGCGCGGACACGCCGGTGTATGAACGGCCGGACGACAAGGAGCTGAACGTCGCCGCGACGGTTACGACGGACGGACGCTACCTGCTGCTGTTTTCAAGCAAGGGAACGAGCCCGAACAACGAGCTGGCAATCAAGGATCTGGCGAACCCGGATGCGCCCGTGGTGAAGGTGGTGACGGCTCCCGACGCGGCGTATCACCCGATCGCGAACATTGGCACGAAGTTCTGGGTAGAGACGACGCTCGACGCAAAGAATGGGAAGGTCATCGTCATCGATTTGCAGCACCCGGACCGGGGTCGCTGGAAGACGGTGATTCCGGAGACGAAGAACAACCTGGGAGGCGTGACGATGATCCACGACACGCTGGTGGCGAACTACCTGGAGGATGCGCAGACGAAGGTGGAGCTGCACAGGCCGGACGGCGGGTTGATCGAACGTCTGACGCTTCCGGCGATCGGGACGGCAACGGGGTTTAGCGGGGAAAGGACCGATGGAGAGACGTTCTTCCAGTTTTCAAACTTTGTCACACCGGGGACGATCTACCGACTGGACATGACCACGCGCAAGGCGGAGTTGTACCGCGCGCCGAAGCTGAGGTTTGAACCGGCGGATTTCGAGACCAGACAGGTGTTTTACAGGAGCAAGGACGGAACTCGCGTGCCGATGTTTGTGACGGGGAAGAAAGGGCTGAAGCTGGATGGGACAAACCCGACGCTCCTGTATGCGTATGGCGGCTTCAACATCTCGCTGATGCCGGAGTTCAGCCCGGCGCGGATGTTGTGGATGGAGATGGGTGGGGTGTACGCGCAACCGAGCCTGCGGGGTGGTGGCGAGTACGGCGAGGCCTGGCATGAGGCGGGAACGAAGCTGAAGAAGCAGAATGTCTTTGACGACTTTATCGCCGCGGCTGACTGGCTGGTGGAGAACAAGTACACCTCCAAGGAGAAGCTCGCGATCCAGGGAGGGAGCAACGGGGGTTTGCTGGTGGGAGCGGTCGAGACCCAGCGGCCGGAGCTGTTTGGAGCGGTGCTGGCGCAGGTGGGTGTGATGGATATGCTGCGCTTCGATAAGTTCACCATTGGATGGGCGTGGAAGGCGGATTACGGAGCTCCGAGCGAGAACGCGGCGGAGTTCAAAGCCATTTACAAGTACTCGCCGGTGCACAATGTACGGCCAGGGGTGTCGTACCCGCCGACGCTGATCATGACCGCGGACCACGACGACCGGGTGTTTCCGGCGCATAGCTTCAAATTTGCCGCGGCGATGCAGGCGGAGCAGGCGGAGGCCGGTCGGCCGGTCCTGATCCGGGTGGAGACGCGGGCCGGACATGGCGGTGGGATGCCGCTGTCGAAACAGGTGGATCTGGCGGTCGATCAGTTCGCGTTTCTGGTGAAGGAGTTAGGGATGCGGGTGGCGATAGCTCCGGTTACGGCTGCAAGCGGAGCGGAATAGGCGAGCGCACGAGCTGTCATCGACGTTTTGGGCAAGTCTTTTCGCCGGAGCGACCCTCAAAGTACGGGACTCCTGGCCGGACCAGAGGCATACTGCCTCTGTGGGATGGAATAATCCACAGGTTCGGGCAACGTCTTCGCAGAAAGCTGAATCCAGGACCGCGGCCGGTGCGTCAGATCACCACGGAAAGGATAAGACAATGAGACGAAGACTGACATTTGCACTGTTGATGTGGATGACGCCGGCTGCTACTTTACTTGCGCAGCCGCACACGGCTGGAGTTCATTCCAGACCGCCGTTTGTGCATGACCGGGCGCCGAGAGTTCACGATCGAGCTCCCAAGCTGCACCTGAGTAGCTGGGTGAATCACGGGTAAGAGCTGTTGCCGCTGGGTGGACTGGGTCTCGCGGGATTGGATGTATCGGATTTGGATGTAGATGTGCTTGAGGCCTTCCTGAGGAAGGCCTCAAGCTTTTGGGGATCTTTTCGCCCGGGAGCGCTCTCCACGCCTGACGAGACATCGACGCCCCAGGGATCCAGACTGGTGATGGCGTCTTCTACGTTTTCGGGGCGCAGACCACCGGCCACGATCAAGTTCAACTGGCTCAGATCCGCCGCGAACGCCGATCTGGCGGCGTTCCAGTCGAAGGGCGTACCAGTTCCCCCGATGATGCTGCCGAGCCGAGAGTCGATCAGGACGCGAGCGATTCCGGGCACCTTCTGAACGCAACGGAGCTGCTGCTGCACGGAACGGAGCGGGGGAAGGGCGTCTGGCCGGATATCCCAGTGAACTGTCTGGGTGAGTGTGACGCGATGGGCGAAGGCGTTGTGAAGGTTGTGGACAAGGTCCGCATCAAAGGCGCCGTGGAGCTGGATGCCGGTCAGTCCGGCCTCTTCGACGGCTTCGATGATCTCTCGGGGAGGTAGCGTGTGAAAGACACCGATCCGCTCCACCGAAGCGGGCAGGTCGCGTGCGATGACGCGGGCTTGAGTGGGAGAGACCTGCCTGGGACTCGGAGCGAAGACGAAGCCGATGGCATCGGCTCCGAGACTCGCGGCCAGGTGGACATCCTCGCGATTGGTGTTGCCACAGATCTTGATCCACACGGGCTTTGTCTTTCCATGGTTACGGCAGGCTGGCTTCGATCTCCTGCGGACTGGCTTAGATCTCCTGGGGACTGGCTCGATCTCTTGTAAGCCGTTAGATGCTCTGGGAGCGGTTAGATGTCCTGGGAGTACTGGCGGTTTAGCAGAAGGGCGAGAGCGGCGGCCGGCTCTGGCTGGCGCATCAGGGCCTCGCCCACAAGAAAGGCCTGGTAGCCGCTGGACCGCAGGCTGGCGATGTCGGCAGCGGAGCGGATACCGCTCTCAGCGACACGAAGTACGTCGGGCGGGAGCGTCTCAGCCAGGAACAGAAGCGACTCGGTTTTGACGGTGAAGCTGCGGAGATCACGGCTGTTGACTCCGATGATCTTGCTGCCCAGCTGGATGGCGCGGTCGATCTCCGTGCGGTCGTGAGCCTCGACCAGGACGTCGAGTCCAAGATCCGAGGCGAAGTCGTGGAGCAGGCGGAGCTTCCCGTCGGTAAGGGCGGCCACGATGAGGAGAATGGCATCCGCACCGGCGGCACGCGACTCGAGGATCTGGAAAGGATCGAGAACGAAATCCTTTCGGAGGCACGGGATGGTGACGGCGGCGGAGGCGGCCTCCAGGTCGGCAAGGGACCCTTGAAAGAACTCACTGTCCGTGAGGACCGAGAGTGCGGCGGCGCCGGCTGCCTGGAGGTTGGGAGCGAGGTCACGAGGCCGGAAGTCGGCGCGGATGAGACCTCGGGAGGGCGACGCCTTTTTGATCTCCGCGATGATGGCGGGACCTCCTGCCGCAGCCGACCGGAGAGCGACGTTGAAGCCCCGGGGCTGGTGGGCGATCGCCAACCGCTCCAAGGCGGGCATGTCCGCAGAGGACTTCCGACGGGTCACCTCGAGCAACGTATGGGCGAGGATCTGCTCCAGTTGAGTTGACATGTCGGTCTATTCTAGGCGCTGGTGCGTGTCTAGGCGATGGTGCGCGGATGCGTGTTCCCCAGCGAGGGTAGGACGGAGGATGAGACCGCGGCTGAACCGGCATCGTAGACTGCCGGCACAGCAAGCTTGCCTGAACTTTGGTGCCGAAGAGAGGACTCGAACCTCCACACCCTTGCGAGTACATGGACCTGAACCATGCGCGTCTGCCAATTCCGCCACTTCGGCATATCTGTACAACAGTTACCCGGGAGGCAGGCCGGAACTGAGGGTCCTCGTTTCGAACCGTAACCCAGTGTTACAAAGGCGGGCAAGGGTGTCAACGGCGTTCCCGCTTCAGGCTTCCTGAGCCATTATGATGGAGCGAGTCCGAAGCTGGCGTGGAGCCTCCATCGGTCGGGGATCACTTACGATGAGCGATGTGCAGAGCGGGAATATGGGGAATCAGATCATCCCTGAAGAGGTCGGTGTTGAGATCCGGAGGCTGACGCACGACCTGTCCAATGCCTTGGAGATCATCGTGCAGACAAGCTATCTATTAAGTACAACGGAGCTGAAAGCTCCCGCTTCCGATTGGCTGCGCATGCTTGATGGAGGCGTGCAGAAGGCGCTGGACCTGAATGGCGCTCTGCGAACTTATGTCCGGGAACATTCCGCGAGGTGATGCGGCTCGAGTGTGGCGGCGTGCTTACGCTGGCTGGCGCTTGCTTCGGCTCGCAGATTCCACACCTTTGCTTGCCTTCGCAGCGGCCTTTTCGACGGGAACTTTGCTTCCGCGAGGTTGTCGCGCAGGCAAGTTCTTCTTTGACTCTGCGGCTGCAATGTCTATCTTTGCTCCTTCGGAGCCCTTTGACTTGGAAGGGCCTGCTACTTGGGCCGCCAGCTTCGACAGCTTTGCGCCATGCGAGTCGAACAGCTTCTCGATCTGCTGCAGAAGGGTACGAGTGTGGGTCGCTTTGATAAGGACCTTGTCAGGGCCGGCCCCGTCCCAACCGATCTCATCGTCAGGAAAGGCCGTCAGGAGCGCCACGGCTGGGTGATAGGGAGCGGTACGAGCCGCGTGAATCACCTCCCGCCCGGCAACCTCGCTTTCCATGCGCATGTCGGAGATGATCATGTGGTATTCCTTTGACCGAATGCGGGACTTGCCTTCGCGCGCCGAGGCCGCGGTGTCAACGTCGAAGCCGCTGATCTCGAGCACGGCCTTAAATGTAAGGAGGACAGCAACATCGTCGTCCACGAGCAGAATACGGCGTTTCATCCGATGGACCTTTCTTTGTGAGCGCGGTGTCTTCCGGTCAGCACCCTGGCGAGCTTTGCTCCGACTCAGCAAACACTATAGATGGACACGGGGTACGTTGCGATCGTTTGCAGGTGGGCGACGCTTTCGGCTAGGATAGCAGGCTCGAACCCGGTGTATACTCGACGTTGCGCACACGGCTTCCCGTGTCTTGGCGTAATCCATATTAGAGACATGGCACCGCGAGAGCAGGCCGTGGAGGTTGACTATTCCCCCGATCGACAAACGTTCCGCAAAGTCTTTTATTCGCACGAACGAACGTATCAGAGCGCGCGAGATCCGTGTGATTGATGAGAATGGCGAGCAGCTTGGCGTCATGGTTCCGTTCGAAGCGTTGAAGATGGCTCGTGAGCGCTCTTTGGATCTGGTGGAGATCTCCCCGAATGCGGTTCCGCCGGTCTGTAAGATACAGGATTATGGGAAGTTTCTGTATGAGAAGGATAAGAGTGACCGGGCGGCGCGCAAGAAGCAAAAGGTGATCGTCATCAAAGAGGTCAAGTTTTCGGTCACGGTCGACGAGCATGATTACCAGACCAAGAAGAATCAGGCGGTTCGCTTTCTGGGGGAAGGCGACAAGGTCAAGGCATCTCTGCGGTTCAAGGGGCGGCAGATGGCTCATCGCGATCTTGGATACAAGATCATCAATCGGCTGATCTTGGATATAGGTGACGCAGGTTTGGTTGAGTTCATGCCGCGGATGGAAGGGACGACCCTCCATGCCATTTTGGCGCCTTCCAAGAAGGCTGAGCCTGCACCGAAGAAGGCACCGCCGAAGGTCGACGCGGCTGGGACGGGTTCAGCCGCGAAGGTCGTTCCGGAGGGTATTGCGGAGACGGTCGGAGTTGGGGACGTCTAGCTCGACTGGGGGAAGATGGGGCGGGTGGCCTCACTTGGTCTGGAGTTGTCTTTTTCCGGTTGGCACAGCAAGAACTTCCGATCTTGGCGGAATGGGTGTAAACGTCCGGATCACTTCAGGGTTGCCGCGCATTACACTCACGAGACGGCCAACATTACCTTAGTAATATGACCTGTCTATCAAGCAGGTATCTATTTCAAAACGTTAGACTTATTACAGCTCTTATTCTAAGGTTCTCGTAGCTGAGTTGTCCAGCAAAACGCTATGAGCATACTACAACCTTAGGAGCAAGACCGTGAAGAATGTTATGCGCGCTTTTGTCGTCGCCCTCACCCTCGCCGGATCCGTCGCCTACACCCAGGTCAATTCCGTTGCACAGACAGAGACCGCAGTGGCCAAGTTGAATAGCATGCCGATGCCGACCTGCCCTCCTGACGACCCAAACGCATGTGACATTCGTAGCAAACGTATTTTGATTCCTGGCACGCATTAGGCGTTGTGTATGCTGGTCGAATTTGACACCGGTAATCGAGTAAAACTCGTCGACGGCCTCGTCTACTTACCCTGCTGTTGAACCTCTTTCGATTCTTGTCATTCGTAAAGAGATCCCAGTAACCGTCACCATGACCACTTCGGTTGCATGTCAACGACGTACCGCGTTGTTCTGCCTCCGAACGATTCTGATCCTTGGCTTATCTGACGGCCTTCAGTGCAAGGGCACCGTAGTAACGGTGCCCTTGAGCCAACGCGCAAGTTTTTGCTTGTTTCTGATTTCATGATGCTCTACGCTCGTTTCAGGAACGAGGGCGGCCGATGTCTACCAGCTCATTTGATGTACTGACGTATTTAGAGCCTATCTGCTGTGGCCTTGTATTACTTTCCATTCTGCGTGCCAAAGCGGGTAAGAGTTTTCCTTTTGTAACCGCATTGCTTGGGCTGCGCATCTCCTCAGACTTTATCGGCCTTTTTCTTTTGCGAACGAAGGGCATTGAGGCGCACCTGGCTTACAAGGCCTACTTTTACGTCTATTGGGCCTCGTTTGCACTCGAGTCGATCCTCAGTCTCCTAATCATTCTTGGAGTCTTTCGATTGGCGATGGCGCCGCTTAAAGGCCTGCAAACCTTGGGGATGCTGGTCTTCAAGTGGGCTGCAGCGATATCCGTAGCCATCGCTTTCGGGATAGCCGTGGGCCCACATCAGTCCGGAACTGCCTTCGTGATATCCATGATGAGGCAACTGCAGCAGACCTCGAGCATCCTCACGCTTTGCCTTTTGATGTTTGTTTGCTTCGCTATCCGTCCGATGGGCCTATCGTTTCGTAGTCGGATCTTTGGAGTTAGTCTTGGCTTAGGAATGAATGCGGCAGTGAAGCTAGTGGTGTCTGCTTGGATCAGTCACTCTCCGAGCCTTCATTCCACCATCAATACTTACTTCGGGATGTGCGAGTGCTTGACCTTGCTGCTGTGGTCGGCCTATTTTGCTTTTCCGGAAGAGAAGCGACGTATTATTGTCCTCCCCACAACGTCGCCGTTCCTGCGATGGAATCAGATCTCAGAGGTGCTTGGAGATGCGCCGGGCTTTGTTGCGATCGCGGGTATTCCGCCGGAGGTCTTCGCCCCCGCTGAGCTCGAAGTAATGAGGCGCGCGTCGGCGAAGATGCCCGACACTGGGACCTCCTACGTGCCGGATGCGAGTGCGATCACACTAAACTCACTCATCGCGTAGCTGGGAGCGATGTCTCCCTGACTTGGACTGAGGCCGCGGTGTCAACTCAGTTGTGTTAAGCAGAAAGGCCGTCCAAAGGACGGCCTTTCTGCTGCAGTAATGGCGAACTAGGACTCTTCCCGCTCAGCTCTCTTCCAATTAAGAAGATCTCCCAGGGTTGTGCTGCTGGATAACGAGCTGCTGGTGGACTTGCCGGCGTCCCGGTCACGTTCCTTGTAACTTTCCACCTCAGCGCGGCTGGCTTCCTCCCCGACTGCCTTGATGGAGAGACCGACCTTTCTCTCTTCAGGGTTCATCTTGACGATCTTGAAGTCGTGTTCATCGCCCGCCTCAAGCTTTACTGGCTGGTGGTTGTCGTTTACTGCTTCGGATACATGGCAGAGTCCTTCCACCCCCTCGGCGATCTCGATGAAGGCACCAAACTGGGCTGTGCGGAGCACCTTACCTTTGATGACATCACCGACTCTGTGCTGCGCAAAGAAGGTATCCCAGACATCTGGCTGGAGCTGCTTGACGCCGAGGGAGAGACGACGATTCTCCGGTTCGACACCGAGCACAATCGCTTTCACCTTCTCGCCCTTTTTGAGGACCTCGGAAGGATGCTTGATGCGTTTGGTCCAGCTGAGATTTGAGACGTGAACCAGACCGTCGATACCATCTTCGATCTCAATGAAAGCTCCAAAGTCCGTGAGGTTTCGCACACGACCCTCGATCACGGCGCCGATCGGATACTTGTCCTCGAGCGCTTCCCATGGATTGTCCTGAAGCTGTTTCATTCCAAGGGAGATACGGCGGTCATTCGGATTGACGGAAAGGATGATGGTGTCGACCTCATCGCCGGGTTTGACCATCTTTGATGGGTGCTTCATCCGTTTCGACCAGGTCATCTCGGAGACGTGGACCAGCCCCTCGATTCCCTGCTCGAGTTCGACAAAGGCGCCATAATCGGTGACCGAGAGAATACGTCCGCGCACTTGGGCACCGAGGGGGTACCGCTCCGTGGCGTCCAGCCATGGATCGGGGGTGAGTTGCTTGAACCCGAGCGAGACGCGTTGCTTGTCCTTGTCGAATTTCAGCACCTTCACCTGAATCTCGTCGCCAACGTTTACCAGGTCGCGCGGATGCGTCAGACGACCCCAGCTCATGTCCGTGATATGCAGCAGACCGTCCAGGCCACCAAGGTCAACGAACGCGCCATAGTCGGTGAGGTTCTTCACGGTCCCGGTCAGAATGGTTCCCTCTTCCAGGGTGGAGAGAGTCACGCTTTTCTTGGCGTTCTGCTCCTCTTCGAGCAGCTCCTTACGGGAGATCACGACGTTGCCGCGCTTCTTGTTGAGCTTGATAACGCGTACTTCGATCTCTGTACCGATGTAGCCATCCAGGTTGCGAACAGGCCGCACCTCGACCTGCGACCCCGGAAGGAATGCTTTGATGCCGATATCGACGGTTAGACCACCCTTGACCCGGCTGAGAACCATGCCCTTTACGGGAGTCTTGTCGTTAGCGGCAGCTTCGAGCTTGTCCCAGACCTTATGGCGAAGCGCCTTTTCGTAGCTGACAAGGTACCCACCCTCGGCCTCCTCCCGCTCCACGACGACTTCGACAACATCTCCAGGACTGAACTTCGGCACCCCGTTGATGTCCACGACCTGGTCCAGGGGGATGAGACCCTCGGACTTAAGGCCGATATCGATCACCACGTGCTTATCGGTAATCTTGACGACAGTGCCGGTGACGACGCTCTCTTCCTGGGTCAGATTCTGAGCCGCCGCGTTCTCAGCAGCCTGCTCACGGTCGAAGCTGGCGAGAGCAGCTGCAAAGTCAGAGTCGAAGTCGACATCTTCGCTCGCGGAGACGTCGATGCTTTCTACATGGCCCTGCTGTGGAAGGTCTTCGGCCACGTGAGCTTGTGGATCGTCAGCAGGTGAAGCGTGTTCCGCAGGGGAGGATACGACGTTCTGGTTGGTGGTGGAGTCAGGGGACAGCGCGTCGTGCTGCGCTGTCATTTCGGGCGCGAGGGTTTCGAGTTCGGTGTTCAGAGGTTTGCTCTCGGTGTAGTCAGGATAGTGGTGGTCGACCATAGTAATGCGGACTCCAGGATCCAAGACTCATGCTGTACTGCCGTTGCTTCCTCGGGAGGCCGAACCCTGTATCCTGGCGGCGGGTTGGCACAAGGTTTGAAGCAAAGTTCGCAGGCGGCAATGAATTACAACTCGCAGAGGAGCGGCTGCACTTGGATCCCACACGCAGGGGCTCAGAACAGAGCATAAGCCCATCCGGTCAATACGTCAAACGTAACTTGCAGCGGTAGACGCGACCTGATACGAGGATGGCCGATATAGTGAGCTATGGATCATCTATGGGCGCCATGGCGATTGGCGTATGTCTCTTCGAGCGCAGGAAAGAGGCGCAAGGGAGTTCCCAATGAACTCTCGGCGTGGCCGGAGGCTGAGGATCACGACTGCGTTTTCTGCAACATGATTGCTTCTGTGCGCTGGGCGATTCGCCATGGAATGAAGCGGGACGACGCGGAAGAAGCTGCCTTGATCCTGGAACAGCGCACAAACTGCTTTGTCTGTCTTAATCGCTTTCCGTATTCGACGGGGCACGTGCTGGTTGTGCCATACCGACATGAGGCGTCTCTCGCCGCCCTGGATCTCCCCGCGGCGGAGGAGATGATTGGAACTGCCAGACGGTTGGAGTCTGCGCTGCGCCAAACCTACCGCCCCGATGGTTTGAACCTGGGCATCAACTTAGGAGAGGCGGCAGGCGCCGGAGTCGCGGACCACCTCCACCTGCATCAGCTACCCCGGTGGAGCGGCGACACAAACTTCATGACGGTGACAGCGTCGACCCGGGTTCTGCCCGAGGAGCTCAAGGTTACGTGGTCCCGGCTACGAGAAGCGCTCACCAGGTGCAACGCGGAGGACCTGCCGAGCACACCGTGAAGGCGCTCCTTATACATACAGCGGGTCGGGATTTGGGCCGGACCGTGGTTCTGGTGCATGAGGCAGACGCTCCAGGACGCACGAAAGGCTTTCCGTGGACATCGGTGCCCGATCCCTTCTGCACGTAAGGGTTGGGTGCAGCGCGGTTGGTAGCGCGCCTCTACAAAGGCTTGTGCTGGGGACTTCCCTCGTCACTTCCAGCTATGGTCCGTGTGGGTATCCGCGTCGCTTCGAAGTTGGTGATCTTCCAATCTCCGGACGGTAGGTGCTGATAGACGCGTGTGTATCGGAAGGTACCGTTCATCGATGTGCCTTCGCTGGTTGCCTCAACAGAGGCCCGCACGGTAACGATTGCGACCTGCCCTACCAGCTTGACCTTCATCTCGCCAAGGTCGATTTTCGTCATGATAAAGCTATGATTCCGTACGCGCGTGAGTTGTTGCGCCTTGGTGTTCACCTGGCCGGTCATCGAGATGCCGACGTAGTCGTCCGAGAGCAGTTTGTCCATGGCCGCGACATCTCCAGCCAACTGGGCGGCCCGCCACTGCTCTTCAAGCGACTCGACTTCGCGTTTGTAGTCGTGTTTTTGATGTGGGCTGCCGAAGCTGACGGCCAAACCACTCGGACAGACTGCCGCAAGGAGAAGGAGAACGGCTCCGATTGCGGCGCTGCGCGAGATAGAACGAGGAATCATAACCTATCGCGGATGGTAGAACGCGGCGGGAACTAGAGTCAAAACAACTTTCGTGGTATGGAGCTATCTGATTGAGGGGATGAAGCTTGGGGTGCGAGTTGCAAAAACAGGAACGGACGGGAGACCAGACCTGGACCGAAGCGTTTGGACGGTGTGTTGCTGGATTCCGGCGGGTTCGGTTGCGGGAGACCAAGGCTGCGGGTGGTCTCGACCGCCATGTTTACGCAGAGCCGACCGTGATTTGCGTGGTGTTTTCGATGGTAGAACGCTGGTGAGTGCGTGGTGGAGGCGTGGTTTTCCGCTGGTCAGGAGCGGAGCAGGTCGGAGAAGGCGGGGAGGCTCATCGTTTGCTCACGGTCGGGGCCGGTTGAGACCATGCCGATCTTTGCATGGGATTCCTGCTCAACGAAGTGGAGGTAGTCCTGGGCAAGCTGGGGGAGCTTTTCAAACTCAGTGATGCCCTCGGTTGAGGTGTTCCATCCCTTGAGGGTGGTGTAGACGGGGTCGATTGAGTCGAAGCCGCGCATATCGGCGGGGATGGTGTCGGTGAGTTTGCCGTTGATGCGGTAGTGGGTACAGACGGGGATCTCGACGCACTCGTCCATGACGTCCATTTTGGTGACGACGAGCCACTCGGTTCCGTTGATCATGTTGGAGTAGCGGAGGAGGGGGAGGTCGAGCCAGCCGCAGCGGCGGGGGCGGCCGGTGACGGCGCCGTACTCCTGCCCGCGGGCGCGGAGGAGGTCGGCGGAGGAGTCGTTGATCTCGGTGGGGAAGGGGCCTTCGCCGACGCGGGTGACGTAGGCCTTGGTGACGCCGATGACGCTGCCGATCCTGGTAGGGCCGACCCCGGTGCCGGTGACGGCTCCGCCGGCGGTGGCTGAGGAGCTGGTGACGAAGGGGTAAGTGCCGTGATCGATGTCGAGCAGGGCTCCCTGGGCGCCTTCGAACATGACCTTTTGGCCGGAGTTGATGGCGTCATTGAGCATGACGGCGGTGTCGGTGACGAAGGGTGCGAGCTGGTCGGCGGCGCGGGCGTAGTCCTCATACATCTGCTTGGGGTCGAGGGGCTCGGTGCCGAAGAGGGCGTTGGCGATAGTGTTTTTTTCGTGGCAGGCGTTGTTGATATGGGTGCGGAGGAGCTGGGGGTTGAGGAGATCGATAACGCGCAGACCGCTGCGGTGCATTTTGTCCTCGTAGGCGGGCCCGATGCCGCGCGAGGTGGTTCCGATCTTGGTGCGGCCGGGGGCGTTCTCGGCGGCGAGCTCGATCATGCGGTGGTAGGGGAGGATGACCTGGGCGCGGTTGGAGACGAAGAGCTGCCCGTCGATGGGGAGGCCAGCGTCTTTGAGCTTCTTGACCTCGGAGAGGAAGGCCATGGGGTCGAGGACGACGCCGTTGCCGATGACGCCCTTGGTCTCTGGGCGGAGGACGCCGCAAGGGATGAGCTGCAGGATGAACTTGCGACCCTTGATGATGACAGTGTGCCCGGCGTTGTGTCCGCCGGCGTAGCGGGCGACGATATCGAACTGCTCGGAGAGGACGTCGACGATCTTGCCTTTACCCTCGTCGCCCCATTGAGCACCGAGGATTACCGCTGATTTGCGCTGGGTCACGGTTGGTGTCTGGCTCCGGGAGAGGGCTCAGGCGTGGCTGGAGAGCTGAGGCCCAAGGCTGATTTTATCGCGCATCCCACGCAAGTGCTAGAGAGGGTTTGGGGAAGAGTGGTTAGTCTGACGGAATGAGCCATGGCTGTGTGATCCCTCCCCAAGTATTTGCCGCGTATGCGAAGAAGCGAGATGACGCCCGTCGGGAAGAACGACGGCGTCGTCTGGAGTTGCAGACGCAGGTAGAACGGGCCTCGGCGCAGCCGAGCCGCAAGATACCTTTCTTTCGATCGTCCGCGGTGTCCGAGAGGCAGCCTCGCTGATTTTGGCGAGAGCGGTGCGGGTTGGCTGGGTTTGATCGAAGGCACGCCACCCCTTACCGGCGCCGCGGGTCGCTTTGGCTGGGTGTTCCCGCCATGGAGCCCGGGGTTGCGGTGAATGGGCGGGCGCGGCAGGTCTGCAGAGGCGCTTCGATGACGGCTTAGGAGAGACCTCCCCCCCCCGTGAGCTCAGGCGCGGGGTCGTGGGCGGAGCTGGGCGTAGTTCCCGGACGGAGTCGCCGATCCACTTATTTAGCGGATGCTCTTCAGGCAAGTGGGGACCGAACCTGATCACCCCCGGAGAAGCGAGGCCGTGGTGCCTAGGTCAAGTCGTACTCTGTGTTATGCGGTCCATCTACCGCGGATCGGGTTTACTGCTTTAGAGCTGGCCGATGCCGGAACCAGAAATCCCGGTTGTAAATGTCCTGCGAGATGGGTGGTGGGATGTAAAGGGCGTGGTCGATGGCGTAGCGCATTTCGAGGTTCGCCTTGTTCTCCACGACGCGCATTTCGGGTGATTTAAAGCCGGGGTAGTCGTCGATGGAGACGGAGTTGCTGTTGGGATCGGCAGTCCACCGTTGGAGGTGCCGAACGAGGAGGATTTTTCTAGCCCAGAGGGTTCCGGCGGCGAAGCGGTCCATGCGGAGGTTGAAAGCGAGACAGACGATGGTGAACAGGGCGAAGGCGGGGGCCAGCTTGCGAACGGGGATGGAGCTTCGGACGGCGAGATCCACAAGAAGGGTGTAGATGAGGATGAAGAACACGATGGAATACATGCGGTAACGTGGGGCCATGGCGGTGCCGAGGCCCAAGGTATGCCGGGTAGCGGAGACTCCAGCAGCGGTGATGAGGATGAAGGCGCCGATGTAGCCGGGGATTGGAACCGCGCGAAATCCGCCTCGACGCCAGAGCAGGACGAAGAAGAGGGGAACGAGGATCAGACCCGCGATGGTGCTGCGGGGTGTGTACATCCCGGACGCGCCCAGAAAGGCGAAGGGATAGAGGAGTAGAGCGAGGGTGGGGTGCGCGATGGGCGGGCGGTCGGGGAGAAAGCCGGGGTGGAAGTGGACGGCGTAGATACCGGCCATGGCAAGGGTGACCGCGCACCAGATGATGGCCCAGCGGAGCCGGCGCAGTTGCAGGAGGAAGGCAAGGCCCACCATGGCGAGGAAAAAGCCGTTTCCAGAGGCGGCGATATCCAGCACAAGCGAGACGCAAGCGACCGCGAAGGTGGATGTCCGGTTGCGTTCGAGTAGGACGATGGTGAGGATTGCGAAGAGGATGGCGGGGTGATGCATGAGTCCATCCATGGCCCAATTTATGTTTTCCTCGTATTGGGGGGCGAAGAACAGAAGCGCGACCGGCACGAAGAGGAGCAGACGCTGGGCCGGGGGGGACGTCGCGCGGCTTGAAGATCGTCCAGAGCAGGAAGGCGATGGGGAGCAGAAGGAGGTTGCCGAGCCAGCCAAGAAAGGCGTAGTTGAGGTGTCCGGTGAGGTCGTAATCCAAGGCGAAGATGGCGTTCTCGAACATCAACTTGTACTGGTTGTGCTGCCAGCTGACGATTTCGCCGGCGTGGTGCAGGACGTTGTTGGAAGAGGCGTAGATATTGATGAATTGAAGCGCGGCGTGGTAATCGTCCAGATGCGGAATGTTGATGGACGTGCGGATAGCGATGGCAAAGGTGACCAGGATGGGAAAGAGGATTGCGGGGATGCTGAGTACGACCGCAGTGCGGTCGCGCACCATGCGGAAGGTATGGTCTCCAGGCATGCCCGTATCGTATCTGCTTTGGGGTGTGAGCCGGCAGTTTCGTGGAAGCGATCAGGCAGAGCAGCGGTGTGCGAAGGTGAGATGAGGGGGTGGAGCGGTGACTGCGCGCGTCAGAAGGCTGGCGCTGAAGTGAAGCTGAACTCAGCAGAACGGGCGTTGCGCTTTATGCGTCAGGGAGGTGCGGGCTGTGCCGGAGTTACCAGAGGTCGAGACGATTGCGAACGGGGTCGATGCGCGGGTGCGCGGGCAGCGGATTGTTTCGGTGTGGACGAGCGGAAGGCCACAGACCTTTAAGAGCCCGGAGGTGGAGATCGAGGAGGTGCTGACGGGCGCTCGGATGGAGCGGGTGCGGCGGGTGGGGAAGATGATTGTGGTGTCGCTGGCGCGGGAGGGTGGCGCGGCGGCGGAGTTTCTGGTGCACCTGGGGATGACGGGGAGGCTGCTGGTGAGTTCGGCGGAGGTTCCGCTGCCGCTGCATACGCATGCGGTGCTGCGGCTGGGGGACGGGCGGGAGGTGCGGTTTGTGGATGCGCGGAGGTTTGGGCGGTTGTCCGTGCGGGTGCTGGAGCCGGAAGGGACAGGATATGCCGGACCGGGAGTGGAGCCGCTGGCGATTTCGGTGGAGGACTTTGCCGGTTTGTTTCGGGGGAGGACGGTGGCCATCAAGGCGGCGTTGCTGAACCAGTCGCTGCTGCACGGGGTGGGAAACATTTATGCGGATGAGGCGCTGGCGCGGGCGGGGGTCCGGCCGAGACGGCGGGCGGGCCGGTTGACGCGGGCGGAGTATGGGCGGCTCCATGCGGCGTTGCAGGAGGTGCTGCGGCGGGCGATTGAGCTGGGTGGGTCGTCGGTGTCGGACTATGTGGACGCGGATGGAGTTCGGGGGTTCTTCCAGCTGGAGCACAGGGTGTATGGGCGGGGCGGGGAGGCGTGCCGGGTGTGTGGGACGGCGATCCGGAAGATTGTGGTAGGGGGGCGGGGGACGCACTTCTGTCCTCGGTGCCAGCGCTAGATGGCTTACCGAGCAAGGTGAAGCTGGGCAGGGAGGGCGGGGTGTTTATTCCGGGATGCGGGGACCGGCGGCGCAGTTAGGGATCGGTTCGGCCTGGGGGACGGCGAGGAGTTTGCCGCGCGGGTAGAAGGCGAGCTGTTCCCGGCGTCCGCCGAACTCCCGGAGGGTGAGGGTGACCTCGCGTTCGGCGTTGCCGTTCCAAAGGGAGAAGCCGTCGATCTGCTCTCCGTCGCGAACCCCGGCCTTCCAGGCGCTGCTCTCCTTTCGGACGCCCCCGATGATGCCGGAGCGGTGGAGCGAGGCGGGATCGAAGCCGAGGTCGAAGGTCCAGAAAGGTTTCTCGCGGAAGGTGACGCAGTCGCCGAGGCTGCCGGGGTCGATGGGGACCGTGAGGCCGTCGAGGACGAAGGCGCGAAGTTGGGCGACGGTGGCGGGATGGACGAAGCGGCCGGCGGCGCCGAGGATGCGGCCGGTGGTAAGGGGTTGCGAGCGCCCGGTTTCGAGGTCGAGCATGAGGTCGGTGAGGGTGTGGCGGCCCCCTGTCTGCTGGTTGATCTGATGGCTAAGCCAAAGGGCGATCATGGCTCCGCGGAGATAGGGTTGCTGGTTTGCGGGGAGGTCCGATCGCGGATCGGGAGGTGAACTGCTGGAGGGGCCGGGGGTAGCGGGGAGGTTGAGTGCGCCGAGGGCCGCGGGGGACGACGCCGCGGTGAGGTTGAGGTTCGACCCTACGGGGCTGCCGGTTTGGGCAGTGGGTTGCGTACGCGCGAGTTCGAGGTTGGGGGCGTTGAGGCGAGGTGAGGCGAGGTAGGCCTTGATGGTGGCGTTGAGGCGGTTGAGGTATTCGGCTTCCCCGATGATGCCGGCGCGCTCGAGGATGGTGTCCTGGTAGAAGCGGGTGAAGCCCTCGCCGAACCAGGCGATCTCGGCGGTGTCTTCGACGGTGCCGAGGGCCCTGGGATTCCAGTGGTGAAAGGCCTCGTGGGCGACGAGGGAGGCGGTATCGGTGTTGAAGGTCTTCCGGTCGGCGAGGAAGAGGTTGAAGATGTTGGTGAAGCCGCTGCCGCCGCCACCGGACGCGGAGTCGTCGTAGGGGGAGATGACGATGGCGTAGAAGGGGATAGCAGTGTCGTGCCAGAGCCGGCGCTCGGTTTCGAGGATATTTCCGATTCCCGGGGCGATCTGCGCCGGGGAGAAGCTCCACGTGCCGTGCATGGCGAGGAGGACGGGGCTGCCGGCGACGGTGAGGATGTCGGTCTTGAGGTCGCCGCCGGTGAAGAGGGCGTTGCGAACGTCGGACCAGGGACCGGTGACGTGCTGGTGGGGAGCCGTGCCGAAGCTGGTGATGAGGGTCTGGGAGGGCGGGAGGTTGGTGAAGTCGAAGGTTACGTCGACGGCTTCGTTGGCGCTGAGAATGGGGGCTACAAGGCCGTTGTTGCCGTTGAATTCGAACAGGCCTGGGCCCAGGATGACGCGGTGCTCGAGAGGGTACTTCAGAGGTCCGGACCAGTCCTGCGTGAGGTCGTAGGCGACGGTTATCCTGCCGGGCCGGCGATTGTGGACGATCCAGCGTGCGGGGTTCGGGGTGGGAGCGAGGGTGGCGTCAGGGCTGGATGTTCGGAGGTTTGAGACGGCTCGATAGAGATCCCTTTCGCCGGCCCATTGTGAGGGGAGGAGAAGAAGGTCGTCTCCGGAGGGAGGCGTTGTGAACTCGAGGGTGACGTGGAGGTGAGAGGGGTCGTGGAGATCGAAGCGGTAATGAAGATCCTGGCGCGGGGGGTGGGTCGCGCCGGTTGAGGCGAAGCCGAGAGAGGACCCGAGAAGCAGAAGGAGAGGCAGGTTTTTCATGGACTGCAAGAACATCAGTGGAACGTCGGATAGCATCTCGATGCGGAATGGGATGTCACCATGAGGATCGTATCGGCGGAAACAGGATTTGCGATAGGTCTCAATGGTTTCAAAGACGCACTTACCTTTAGAGGTCTGAGTGGTTACCCTGCGAAGTGGGGATGCCTGGCCTCTTCTGGAGAGGACGGTCGTCGGGGGAACGATCGGAATTGCGATTGCGACAAGGTGGCCGCCCTGCCGGAGGGTGTTGGTTCCGGGCAGATGGCGCAGCAGGGGCGAGAGGCGAGGCGACACCGACGCGAGGGGAGGGCCTCGCAACGGATTGAGCTGAGGTTGCGGAGAGGGGAAGGCGTCGTAGAATTGTGACTTATGGGCCGTTATGACGGGCATGTGAAGCGATTTCGCCGTGGACGTCGTGACCGTGGGCGTTTCTGAATCGCCGGACCGCTCACCCATCCTTTACCTTTGTAAAGCTTTCTGTTCGTCGTGCGACCGCGGTCTAGGCGCCGCGGGCTGACCCCTCTTGACGCTCCCTGCAGCTTCGGAGCGTCCTTCTGGAGATTGATCGAAATGGCAGCCGATGTCCTGCAGCACCCTGATTCCTTCCATAGCGCCGCGACTCTGACGAGCGGCGCGCAGACGGTTCACCTGTTCCGCCTCGATGCGTTGGCGAAGGAGGGGATCAACATAACGCGTTTGCCCTTTTCCTTGCGGATTCTGCTTGAGAACCTCTTGCGGAATGAGGATGGGCGGACCGTGACAGCGGACGATATCCGGTTTCTGGCGAGGTGGGATGCCAAGGCGGAGCCTTCGCGCGAGATCGCCTACATGCCGGCGCGGGTGCTGATGCAGGACTTCACGGGGGTTCCGGCGATTGTGGACCTGGCGGCGATGCGCGATGCGATGCGGATGCTGGGCGGCGATCCGGAGAGGATCAATCCGCTGCAGCCGGCGGAGCTGGTGATCGATCACTCGGTGCAGGTGGACGAGTCGGGGACGTCGCAGGCGTACGACCTGAACGCGGCTCTGGAGTTCCAGCGGAACCGGGAGCGGTATGCGTTTTTGAAGTGGGGGCAGACGGCGTTTCGGAATTTTTCGGCGGTGCCGCCGGGGATGGGAATCTGCCACCAGGTGAACCTGGAGTACCTGGCCCGGGTGGTGTTTACGACCGATGCGGGGGCGAATGGGGCGGTGACGGCGTACCCGGACACGCTGGTGGGGACGGACTCGCACACGACGATGGTGAACGGGCTGGGCGTCCTGGGATGGGGTGTGGGCGGGATCGAGGCCGAGGCGGCGATGCTGGGGCAGCCGGTGAGCATGCTGGTGCCGCAGGTGGTGGGATTCCGGCTGACGGGCAGGCTGAAGGAGGGCACGACGGCGACGGACCTGGTGCTGACCGTGACGGAGATGCTGCGGAAGTTTGGGGTGGTGGGAAAGTTCGTGGAGTTCTATGGACCGGGGATCGCGGAGCTGCCGCTGGCGGACCGGGCGACGATTGCGAATATGGCTCCGGAGTATGGGGCGACGTGCGGGATCTTTCCGGTCGATAAGGAGACGCTGGCGTACCTGCGGCTGACGGGGCGGACGGAGGAGCATATCGCGTTGACGGAGGCGTACTTCCGCGAGCAGGGCCTGTTTCACACGCCGGAGTCCCCGGAGGCGGAGTATACGGCGACGCTGTCGCTGGATCTCCAGACGGTGGAGCCGAGCGTGGCCGGACCGAAGCGGCCCCAGGACCGGGTTCTGCTTTCGAAGACACCGGAGAGCTTTGCGGCGCAGCTGCCGTCGCTGCAGGGGTTGAAGGCGAACCGGAGCGCGGCGCGCCAGATGGTGCGGTGGGAGGGCGAGGGCGGGCACGCGAGTGCGACGGGCGATGTGACGAGCGGGACCGGTGCACCGGCACCGGCGGTGCCGCAGATGGTGCAGGTGATTTCGACGACGCACGACGACCAGCCGCCGGTAGTGCAGCAGCCTTTGCTGCATGAGCCAATGGCGAGTGTCCGGGACCGGTTTGGGATCGACCCGGAGCCGTACCTGCGCGACGGATCGATTGTGATTGCGGCGATCACGTCGTGCACGAACACGTCGAATCCGTATGTGATGATGGCGGCGGGCCTGCTGGCGAAGAAGGCGGTGGAGAAGGGTTTGCGGACGCCGCCGTGGGTAAAGACGTCGCTGGCTCCGGGATCGCGCGTGGTGACGGACTACTACACGAGGTCGGGTCTGCTTCCGTACCTGGATCAGTTACGCTTTCAGGTGGTGGGGTATGGGTGCACGACGTGCATCGGCAACTCGGGACCGCTGCCGACGGATGTATCGCAGGCGATCGAGGATCACTCGCTGGTTGCGGTGAGTGTGCTGAGTGGAAACCGGAACTTCGAGGGGCGCATCTCGCCGGAGGTGCGGGCGAACTATCTGATGAGTCCGCCGCTGGTGGTGGCGTATGCGCTGGCGGGGCATATTGAGCACGACTTCGAGAAGGAATCGCTGGGGCGCGGGAAGGATGGCGCACCGGTGTATCTGCGGGACATCTGGCCGACGCAGAGCGAGGTGTCGGAGACGGTGCAGGCGTCGATCGATGCGGAGATGTTCCGGCACCAGTATGCGACGGTGTCGGAGGGCGACAAGAATTGGCAGCTGCTCCAGTTTCCTTCGGGTAAGACTTACGGGTGGGAGCCGGACTCCACGTATATCCGGAAAGCGCCGTACTTCGATGGGATGCCGGCGCAGCCCGCGGAGGTGGAGGAGATTCGTGGGGCGCGGGTGCTGGCGGTGCTGGGCGATTCGGTGACGACGGACCACATCTCGCCGGCGGGGTCGATCAAGCTGAACGGGCCGGCGGGCAAGTACCTGACGGAGCATGGGGTGAAGCCGGCGGAGTTCAACAGCTATGGCAGCCGGCGGGGGAACCATGAGGTTATGGTGCGGGGGACATTCGCGAATGTGCGGTTGCGGAACAGGCTGGCTCCGGGGACGGAGGGCGGGGTGACGCGGCTGCTGCCGGAGGATGTGCCGATGTCGATCTACGACGCTTCGGTGGAGTATGCGAAGCGGGGGACGCCGCTGGCGATCCTGGCGGGAAAGGAGTATGGGTCGGGGTCGTCGCGCGACTGGGCGGCGAAGGGACCGCGATTGCTGGGGATCCGGTTTGTGATTGCGGAGAGCTATGAGCGGATTCACCGGTCGAACCTGGTGGGTATGGGGATTCTGCCGCTGCAGTTTCTGCCCGGGGAGAATGCCGAGTTATTGCAGCTGAGCGGGGAGGAGGTGTTCTCGGTGGGTGTGGGCGGAGGCGCGGGTCAGTTAAAGGCGATGCTGGGCTCGAGGTTCGCGGGCGGGAGGACGATTGCGGTGGTGGCGGAGTCGGATCTGGGGAAGAGGACGGAGTTCCAGGCCACGGTGCGGATCGATACGCCGCAGGAGATCCTGTACTACCAGCATGGTGGGATTCTGCAGTATGTGCTGCGGCAGCTGGCGGCCAAGGCTTAGGCCGGCGACAGGCAGAGACGGCGATGCCCGGAGATAGCTTCCGGGCATCGCTGGTTGGTGCTGAAGGGCGATTACTTCGATTCGCGGTGAGGAGACCAGCGGAGGCCGCCGCCGAAGGTTTGCTTGTAGAACTCACGCTGGATGGGGTAGATGGGGCTGCCCTGGTAGAAGCCGAAGACCTCGTTGTTGAGGTTGAGGCCGTAGGCGACGGCGGTGAAGCCCTTGGCAAGCGCATAGGTGCCCTGGAGGTCGATCTGGGTGTGCGAGTAGAAGTACTGGTCGCCGTTGGGTCCGTTCAGGCCGCCGCCTCGCCCGCCCTGGATGATTGGGCCCGCGTTTCCTCGTCTCGTGTTGGAGGGTGCTCCGTTGTAGTTATAGGAGTAGATTTCGGCTTGGTTGTAGGCCAAGCCGAGCCGGATGGAGAGATTACGCCGGTCGTAGGTCGGTGAGAAGTTGAAGGTGTTCGGGGACTGGCGCAGAAGCGGGGCAGTTGATCCGCCGGGACCGCGGTTTGGACCGCTGATGGTTCCGATCGGCGGAGCGGGTGTTGCGGTGACATCGACGAACGGAGGCAGCTGGGCCTGCGAGGCTGTGTAGCCGTAGTTGGTGGAGACTCCCATGCCGCTGAGCAGCCCGGGCAGATAGGTGAAGTGCTGCTGGAAGGAGATCTCGAAGCCATAGACGTAAGCGCTGCCCGCGTTGATGGTTTGATTGAGGAAGTAAGGACCGGCGGAGACCAGGGCATCGGCAGGGCGGTAGATGGTGGTGGCGACGATGGGGTTGGTGAAGTTTTTGTAGAAGAACCCGGCCTGGAGGAGTCCCGAGCGCGGGAGCGAGCTCTCATACAGGAGGTCGATGTTGTCGGCGTACTCGGATTTGAGGTTGGGATTTCCCTGGGAGACGGTGGACCGGGCCCGGCCGCCGCTCCGTGCGCTCTGAAAGGGGACGAGGTCGCTGAAGTTGGGACGGGAGAGGCCGCGGCCGTACACGAGACGGAGACCTTGGGACGGTGTCAGGGCGTAACGAACCGATGCACTGGGGAGCAGGTCGACATAGGATCCCTGGGCAAGCACCGGGACAGTTCCGGGCGTAGTGGCGCGGGACGCACCGATGTAGCCAAGATTATTCTCATTGGTTGCTTCGATGCGCAGGCCCAGGACGACGCGGAACCGGCCGAGGTCCGAGGTGTTCATCACGTACCCGGCAGAGACTTTTTCGCGTTGGTTGAAGCTGTTGCCGACCGAGTCTCCGCCCGCGGTACCGGCGTCGAACTGGCCTGGAAACGCGGTGATCCTGGAGCTGTCGGCACCGGAGCCGAACCCGTAGGTGTTGCCGTAGTAGTTCGGGTCGGAGAAGTCATTGACGAAGTTGGACAGCGCCGTGGCCGAAGACTCAAAGTACACGGGATTGCCGTCCGCGTCGAAGGTTACGCCATTCGGGTAGAAGTTGCGGGTGTCCTGATTGACGAACTTATGCTCGTTCCGGAAGCGGCCGCCGAACTCGAAGGTATTGGCGCGGCCGCCCAGGGTGTACGGGATGGCGAGCGAGGCGCCGAAGCCGAGGTCGACCTCCGGGTTGTAGAAGTTCTGGACCTGCTGGAACTGGTAGAAGTACTGGGTGGTGTCGAAGATGTTGCGGTTGTTCTGGACGTTGAGATGGGGGGTGAGGGGGTTGGTGAGATCGAGGTTGTACCTGATCTGATTGAGGGGATTGGTGCTGGCGATCGGGGCGAAGTGCGCGAAGGCATACCCTGCGTCGCGGGTGCGGGCGACAGAGGAGTTGATATCCCAGTTGAAGAGAGAGCGGCGAATGACATGGTGGCCGCCGAGCTGCAAACCTCCGATGTCCTGAACGGGGCGTCGCCGCAGAGCCTGGAAGGAGGTCGATCCGTCATCACCGCCCTGGGTCAGCGTGGTGTCGTCAGCATAGGAGTTGATGGCCGGGGAATAGATCCAGTCATCGCCGAAGTTATTGAAATGCGAGTAGAGGCCTTTGAGATAGAAGCTGGAGGTTTCGCTGAGCCGGTAGTCGAGCGTACCGGCAAAGCCGCGGCGATCGCGGAAGTAGCGATAGTCGCGGAGGTCGTAGGTTCCCGAGAGTGCCGGGCCGGGCTCGATATCGTTGATCCCGCGACCGTTCCAGTCATAGGAGGAGGAGACGATGGCGCCCAGCTTCTTGCCTTCGAGAAAGCGGCGGCCGAGGGTTCCATCGAACTGGTATGCGGGGCGGCCTCCGAGAATGCTGGTACGGCCGCCGAGCGCCTCGAGATTCAGAGTGGGCTGGTCGGTTGCGCTTTTTGTGCGCAGATCCACAGATCCGCCGATGCCATCACCCTCCATGTTGGCCTGAAGGGTTTTGTTGATCTGGACTGATTCGACGAGGTCGGCAGGGATGAGGTCGAGCTTGATCTGGCGGACAGTCTCTGGGGAGGCGATGGTGACGCCATCGAGGGTGGTGTGGGTGAGGCGGGGCTCGGTGCCGCGGATTTGCACGTACTTGCCTTCGCCCTCGTCGCGCTCGAGGGTGACGCTGGGGAGGCGGCCGATGGCGTCGGCGACGTTGGCGTTGGGGAGGCTGGTGATGACGTCGGCGGGGAGGACGTTGATGATGTTGTCGGCGGTAAAGGTGCGGTTGATGGCTTCGACCTCGCCACCCTGGCGACCGCTGTAGACCTGCACGTCCTGGCTGTTGGAGGCGATGCCGAGGGTTGCGTCGAGGCGAGAGGCCTGCCCAGGGTTGACGGTCGCGGTCTGCGTGAAGGCGTTGAAGCCGGAGTAGGTCACGTTAACGGTGTAGCTGCCCGAGGCGAGTCCGGTGATGGTGAACTGGCCGGTTGCATCGGAGTTGACGGATGCTCCCGAGGGTGTGAGGGTGACCTTCGCCCCCTGGAGGGCGGCGCCTTGCGAGTCCACGACGGATCCGGTGAGTGTGCCCCGGCCCGTCTGCGCGTATGCGGGAAGAGCAAGGGGTGTGAGAAGACTGACGATAGCCAGAAGGACGCGCCTGATCGACATGAAGCTCCTTGATGCTGCGTGATGGTTTTCTGAACCAAACACCCCACGAAGGGCCGTGGGCAGAGATGTGAGGGTGGAGGTTTGCACCTCATCTGCAGCGTAGAAAGGGATCGTTGCCGGACGGTCAACGCCGGGTTACAGGAGCTTGAATCGGTGGATAGGCTTTCGGCAATGAGCACCGAGTTTTGATCGTGCGGACGCGGCGGCTTTATTCAGGAGGGCTTAAGCGCGGCTTAAGATCCGCTCTCTTCTGAGAGCGAGCGGCGACACGCGGTTAGCGGAGGGGCTTACGCGCCGACGAAGCTGCGGATTTTGCCCCAGACCCACTGCGGCATGACGACTCGGGCCATGTGGCTACGGAGCTGCTCGTAGGTGGCGAAGCCCATGGCGTAGCCGCAGAGGAGGCGGAGGAGTTCGGGGTCTGACTTAGCGCGGCGCATGAGGGAGTCGACGCGGCCGGGTTGGGTGAAGAGGCGGCGCTGGATGGCGACGGAGTGGCGGAGTTCGGGGCCGATCTCGCGCTCCCAGGCGGCCTGGTAGCTGCTGAGCTGCTGAGCGTCGAAGCGGTTGGCGTTGAGAGCGGTGATGGCGGCGTCGGCGGCGAGGTCGCCTGAGACCATGGCGAAGTAGATGCCCTCGGCGGAGAAGGCGTTGACCATGCCGGCGGCGTCTCCGGCGAGCAGGACGCGGTCGGTGTAGGTCCTGTCCAGGGGACCGGAGATGGGGATGGGGAAGGCGCGGTAGTTCTCGGGGCGGCTTTCGCCGCTGGCGAAGCCGCGAGCTTTCATCTGTTCGACGAAGGCGAGGTGGTGCTGCCTGGCGCGGCCGCGGACGTGCTCGACGAAGTACTCGGGGCCGGAGCCGAAGCCGAGGTTGATGTGGGTCTGTTTGGGGAAGATGTAACCGTATCCGTAGCTTGAATCGAGAGTGAGGAGGAGGGTGACGCGGTCTTTGTACCTGGTATCGAGGTCGGTGTAGGGCGTTTCTTCCATCATGTCGACGGCGTACTGGCCGTGGACCTCGCCGGTGCGGAGACCGCTGAGGCGAGCGAGAACGGAGTTGGCGCTATCGGCGCCGAGGACGAGGCGGGCGTGGAAGTCGCGGCCGTCGGCAGTGGAGAGGTGGACGGCTTCGGCTTCTGTGACCATTGCGGTTACAGTTGCGTTCATGGCGACGTCGGCGACGGCGGAGGCTCGGGCGAAGAGGGCGGCGTCGAACTCGATGCGGCGGACGAGGTAGAGGATGGGATCGCCGGCGGGGTCGGCGTACTCCATGCCGGTGCCGTCGGGGCTTTCGAGGTACATCTTGCTGAGTGTGTTGACGGAGATGCCGGCGAGGAGTTCGCGGAGGTGGGGGAGGCGGTTGAGGGCGCGAGCGGTGATGCCGCCGCCGCAGGGCTTTTCGCGCGGGAAGGATTTGGCTTTTTCGAGCAGGAGGACGCGGCGGCCGGATTGACCGAGCTTGAGGGAGGCGGTGGAGCCGGCGGGGCCTGCGCCGACGATGGCGACGTCATAGAGGTCTGTCACTCGACGGTCTCCACGAGGAACTGCTCGAGTTTGCGGTCGGGCATGGTGTAGGTGGAGAGCGAGACGGTCTTGCCGGAGCTGTAGGTGACGGTGTAGCCGCGAAAGGTCATGCCTCCGCGGAGGGCGGTTCGCTCCAGTTTGAAGCTGGTGATGGCGCCCAGGGGAGAGAGGCTGGTGGAGAAGTCGCTGAGGGTTTCGGGGGAGAAGTAGAAGTCGCAGTCGGGCGTGAGGAGGGAGCGGTCGAGCTTGCCCTGTGCGAGGCCGGTGAGCATGGCGCGGACGAGGCTGGTGACCGCAGCCGCATCGTCTCCGGAGGCGGGGCTTGAGGTTTGAAGCAGGAGGGGAGCGATAGCGCGGGCGATGGCGGATGCGGCCCCGCTGGCCTCCTGATTGGTGAGGACGGCGATGGCGATCTTGTCGTCGGGGAAGACGGTGTTCTGGGCGACGAAGCCGCCGACCTCACCGGAGTGCGAGATTTCGCGGTGGCCGTCGCGGGTGGTGACGTCGACGGCGAGGCCGTAGTGGGAGCCGGCGCCGTTCTTGAGCTTGACCTCGGTTTCGAGCGCGGTGTAGCTGGCGGGGGTGAGGAGGCTCTGGTCGATGAGGCTGATGTCCCAGGAGAGGAGGTCAGCGACAGGCATGGCGAGGGTGGCGTCGCCGAAGTACCAGCCGGGGGCTTCGAGGATGGCGGGGCGGAGGGGGGCGAGTGCCCGGCGCTCGTAGCCTTGCGGTTCGACACGGGCGCGATCGGTGTCGAGGTTGAGGACGTTGTTGAGCGCGAGCGGATGGAGGACGCGGGTGGAGAGGAACTGCCAGAAGGGCTGGCCGGAGGCTTTCTGGACGATGAGGGCGGCGAGGACGAAGTTGGTGTTGCTGTACTGCCATTTCGTGCCGGGCTCGAAGTCGAGGGGCTTGCCGGCCCACTCGCGGACGAGACGGAGCGGGTCGGTGGACTTGGTCCAGGCGGGGATGGTGTAGTCCTGCGGGGCGTAGTCGGAGTAGCCGCTGGTGTGGGAGAGGAGCATGCGGAGAGTGATGTCGGAGGCGCGGGTGAGTTCGGGGTACCAGCGGGAGACGGTGTCGTCGAGGGTGAGCTTGCCGTCCTGGATGAGGAGGAGGATGCAGGCGGCGGTGAACTGTTTGGAGATGGAGCCGACGGGGTAGTGCATGGCGGCGGTGGCGGGGGTGGGCGGCTGGAGGCGCGCGTGGCCGTAGGCGGTGGTGTAGACGATGCGGCCGTTTTGGACGATGCCGACCGAAGCGCTGGGGACGCCGGTGGAGGTGAGGATCTTGTTGGCAGCCGCGTCGATGCGGGCTTTGAGGTCGGGGGCGATCTGGGCTGAGGCGCCGGCGGAGGCACAGAGTACGATGGCCGCCGCGGCGGCCAGAGAGAGGCGGTTCAGACGCGATGGGTGGGTCGCCATACCGTTCAGTATCGCTGGAGAGAGCGGTTCGCGCACAGCTGGTTTCGCTCCTGTGATTCAGGGAGCAGCGAGCCGGTTAGGATGGGCCGGAGGACCCACGCAAATGGAGGACTGGTTCCGCATGATCCGTGCCGGTGGCCAGCTTTCGGCGGCGGCTGCTCAAGAGCTGCGGGAGGCCGGCTTCGTGGTGATCTCCGGGCCAGTGGCGCCGGAGCGACTGCGTCGAGGGCGGGAGTTGCCGCGGGCCCGCCTAGAGGAGATGGCTGCCGGTGAGGTCCTCGCAGATCTGCCAAAGACGAGCGGCGGCGGCGGTGTCGCGGGCGTGGTCGGCGATGAGGGCAGGTCCGACGTCGCCGCCGCGCATCTCCTGAAATCCTTGCGGGCCATAGTAGGCGCCGCTCGCGGCCTCGGGGGCGGTGGCGGCGTAGAGGGTGGGGAGGGCGCCTTGGGTGTCGGAGTTGAGGAGGAGACCGATGGCGTGGCCGACCCAGCGGCGGAAGGCCTTTTCGGCGGGACCGTAGTTGCCGGCCTGGAAGAGGTTGGTGTGGGCGACGCCGGGGTGAGCGGCGACGGCGAGGATGCGGCTGCCGCGGGCGCGGAGACGGCGGTCGAGCTCGAAGGAGAGCATGAGGTTGGCCAGCTTGGATTGGCTATAGACCTTCTGGGGCGAGTAGCCGCCCTGGTATTGGAGGTCGGTGAAGTGGATGCGACCGTGCTTGTGGGCGATGGAGGCTACGGTGACGATGCGTGGGGCTGGGCGGTGTCCGAGGCGGATGCGCGCTTGAGCGCGGGGAGGAGGAGAGCGGTGAGGGCGAAGTGGCCGAGGACGTTGGTGCCGAACTGCAGCTCGAAGCCGTCGGTGGTTTCGAGGCGTTTTGGAGGGGACCAAACACCGGCGTTGTTGATGAGGAGATCGAGGCCGGCGTTGCGGGCGAGTTCGCGGGCGGCGAAGGCGCGGATGCTGCTGAGGGAGGCGAGGTCGAGTTGGGAGAGTTCGGCTCGGGGTGCGCCGATGACCTGATTGATGCGGGCGACGGCGGCGGCGCCCTTCTCGGGATTGCGTACCGCGAGGACGACCTGAGCGCCTTTGCGCGCGAGCTCAAGTGCGGTGGGGTAGCCGATGCCGCTGTTAGCGCCGGTGATGATGACGCGGCGGCCGGTCTGGTCGGGGATGAAGCTGGCGATCTGGTCCATGGTCCAGGCGTGGCTCATGGGGTTGGATGACGTCTCTGGTGGTGGCGGAGGGTTCTTGGCGGCTCCTCACTGTTCGCCGGAAGATGCCTCAGGTGTTGACGCAACAGGATGGATGAGATGTCTTTCGATGAGGTTGAGCGGACCGGGACGTGGTCGGAGGAGTTCTTGAAGAACCATGCGGCTGAAGAGACGAAGCCGGTTGTGCTGGTAAGCTGTCAGCGGCTGCGGAGTGCTCCAAGCTGAACTGATCGGGGCCTTGCTCCGAAGGTTCTCTCCGGGGATACCCCGGGGGATTGTGGTGACTGACACTTCGTCGCGGGCCGGTCAGTGCGCGTAGCGCACACATCGCCCCGCAGAGTGAGACTCGTTGGAGCACTTCGTTGCCAATCCATGGCATCCCCGTGACGGTAGTGCATGCGCTGGCAAGGGCATTTCTCGCGGGTGAGCAGACGTTCGAGGCGGTTGCGGCGAGAGCTGATGCGGTCCTGGGACGTCGCTGGAAGTGGGTGCGGCGAGCGGCGCGGCTCTACCTGGCCGCTTATGCGGGTAAAACCCGGCCCCGGTCGCGCGACGTTGCGGCGTTTCTTGAACGTGATGCAGGGTTCCGGCGAGCCTGCGCGAAGCATGGCGGCAGCCTTCGAGTAATTCAATGGACCGTCGGTCAGGCGGAGATGCAGCCGGTTGCCGCGGCGGCGGCGTGGGACGTTCCGGTTATTGAATCGGTGCAGATGCTGGCGGAGTGGCTGCGGTTGAGTCCAGCGGAGTTGGAATGGTTCGCGGACCTGAAGACGCTGGGTCGGCGCCGCGGAAGCTCGGAGCGGGTCCAGCACTACCACTACCGCTTGTTCACGAAGAAGACGGGGAGTGTTCGCCTGATTGAGGCACCGAAGGACGATCTGAAGACAAGGCAGCGGCAGATCCTAGCGGAGATTCTGGAGCGGATTCCCGGGCATCCATCGGTGCATGGATTTGTGCGAAGACGTTCGATCGAGACCTTTGCCGCGCCGCATATAAGGCAGGACGTGCTTCTTCGGCTGGATCTGCGGAACTTCTTTCCATCGATCCGGCGAGCACGGGTGCAGAGTGTCTTTCGAACGTTGGGGTACCCGGAGGCGGTGGCTGATTTGTTGGGCGGCTTGTGCACGAATGTTGTCCCGAGCGGAGTGTTCCGGAGCTTGGCAAGAGAGACGCAGACGGAGATGCGCATTCTGTATGAGCAATCGCACCTGCCCCAGGGTGCGCCAACCTCGCCGGCGCTAGCCAATCTGTGTGGGTACCGCATGGATCTTCGCTTGGAGGGTCTGGCTCGGGCAGCGGGGGCCTCCTACACGCGCTACGCGGATGATTTGGCGTTTTCAGGTTCGGAAGACTTTGAGCGGGGGGTGAAGCGGTTTGCCGCGCATGTCGCCGCAGTGGTAACCGAAGAAGGGTTTGCGGTGAACCATCGGAAAACGCGGATGATGCGGCGCAGTGTGAGGCAGCACCTGGCGGGATTGGTGGTGAATGAACGGTTGAGTGTTTCTCGCGTCGACACTGATCGATTGAAGGCCATTTTGACGAACTGTGTGAGGAAGGGGGCAGAGGTGGAGAACCGGGACGGGATGCCATTCTGGCGGGAGCACTTATTGGGGAAGATCGCGTTCGTGACTTCGGTGCATGGAGAGCGGGGAGCTCACCTGAGGACGATCTTTGACCAGATTGATTGGGGCGGTGGCGGCAGAGAGCCTCAAGCGCCGCGGTAGAAACAGCGAAGCTACCGATGACCGAGGTCGGTTGGCGTCCCGCAGTTGGCGACGGCGGCTTCGATGCCGGCGTTGACGCGGGCGTGGGCAAACTCCGCGGTGACACGGATGCCGTTGAGCACGGCTTTCTCGTTGGAGGAGCCGTGGCCGACGATGCAGACGCCGCGGACGCCCAGAAGCGGGGCTCCGCCGTACTCGGTGTAGTCCAGACGTTTTTTGAAGGATTTGAAGGCCTTGAGAGAGAGCAGGGCGCCGATCTGCGAGGTCACGGTGGACTGGAGGCTTTCCTTGAGGGAGGAGCTGACCAGTTTGACGAGACCCTCGCTGGTCTTGAGGGCGACGTTGCCGACGAAGCCATCGCAGACGATGACGTCGGCGTGGCCGTTGAAGAGGTCCCGGCCTTCCACGTTGCCGATGAACTGCATGGTGGAGGCGCGGAGGAGGGGGAAGGTCGCTCGGGTCTGGGCGTTGCCCTTGGAGTCCTCTTCGCCGATGGACAGGAGGCCGACGCGTGGGCTGGCGATGCGGAGGACGTTGCGGGCGTAGAGATCGCCCATGAGAGCGAACTGGAACAGATGCTCGGGATCGGAGTCGACGTTGGCGCCAACGTCGAGCAGAAGCGAAGGGTTGCCGTTGGTGGTGGGCAGGATGGTCGCGAGCGCGGGCCGATCGACGCCGTGGAGCATGCCCAGAACCATCTTGGCGGTAGCCATCGCGGCACCGGTGTTGCCGGCGGTAAAGAATCCGGCTGCGCGGCCTTCTCGGACCAGCTTGAGACCGACGCGCATGGTGGAGTCGCGCTTGGCCCGAACGGCCTGTGCGGCTTTTTCGTCCATGCCGACCCATTCGGAGGCATGGACGATCTCGATGGGGAGTCGTTCTCCCTCAAGGGCCTGCTCGAGGGCGGGGCGGAGCTTTACTTCTGGACCGACGAGATGAACGCGGACGTCGAGTGCATGACAGGCGGCGATGGCCCCGCGAATCTCGGACTCGGGGGCCTTATCAGAACCCATCCCGTCTACAACGATGTCAGTCGGCATCTAGGGCGTTCTTGGGACGGTGTAAATTGCGTTAGCTGGCTTCCTTGACGGCAAGAACGGAGCGGCCCTTGTATTCGCCGCATTTGCGGCAGACGCGATGGGGCAGTTTGCGCTCGTGGCAGTTGGGGCATTCGGAGAGACCGGTTGGGGTGAGGTAGTCGTGGCTGCGGCGCTTGGCGGTGCGTTGTTTGGAGTGGCGCCGTTTTGGATTTGGCATGACAGTATCCCTTTCAGTGGGCTGATCGCAGAGGTGACGTGTGCATGGATCGACAAAGATTCGGTGGAGCGAAGATTGGCGGAGACGGCTAGCGCCGAGACTTTCCGGTGAGTTCCTGAGCCAAGCCGGCGAGTGCGTTCCAACGCGGATCGGCCGCGGCTTCATCGCACTGGCATTTTCCCTGGTTCAGGTTCTGTCCGCAACGCTGGCAGAGTCCCTTGCAGTCCGGCCCGCAGAGGGTACGGGCGGGAAGGGAGAGCAGCACCTGTTCGCGCACGACATCTTCGAGCAGAAGCCCGCCTTGGCCATAATACCCGATCTCGGTCTCTTCTTCGGAGATAGAACGTTCGGCTCCATCTCCGTCGGCGCTTTCGGGGCGGAAGATGAGGTCGAAGTCGCCCTGAAGTCGCTGGGGGACGGGGTCGAGGCAGCGGGCGCAGAGCAATTCGAAGTCGCCGTGGTACCCGGCACGCAGGCGAATATCTTCGACGGTCTCCTTATGGCCGCGATTCTCAATGATGAGGTCGGCCTCGCCGGTGACGGTGAGGGGACCAACCTGTTCGACGTCGGGGGTGTAGTCCATGACGCCGACCGGGATGGACTGGTCGAGGACGAGCGGTTCATCCACAAGATCGATGGTTTTTATCAGCATGGCTCTTCCTCAATTTTCTCATGACCGGCGGGCTGCCTGGTGGAGCCGGTGAGGGATCAGGATCGGGCCCCCTAGTCCGGGGAGCTAGGGAGGAAGAGACTGAAGATGGTGCCGTGGTGGACGGGGTGCTGCGTGCTCCGGACCTGAAGCCGTCCCTTGTGCCGCTGAACGATGCCGTCGGAGATCCAGAGACCGAGGCCCGTGCCGTTGAGGCCCTTGGTGGTGTAGAAGGGCTCGAAGAGATGGGTCAGGGTGGCGGGGGACATGCCGTGACCGGTATCGGCGATGGTGATGCGAATGCCGCGGCGGCCGGTCGGCCGATCGGTGGTGTTGTGAGCTCGCACCAGGAGCTGGCCACCGCCCCGCATGGCGTCGATCGCGTTGGCGATCAGGTTGTTAAGGACCTGACGGATGTCATTTTCGAAGCAAAGGATCTGGGCCGAGGTGGAATAGGAGGGGAGGACGCGGATACCGGAGTTGGCGAGGCGTCCCTGGTAGAGATTGAGGACGGCGTCGACCAGTTGCGCGGCGGTGACGGAGGTGGGACGGACTGCCTGACGGTGGAAGCGCAGGGTCTGCGTGGCGATCTGGGAGACACGGGAAAGCTCGGACTGCGCCATGGTGACGTAGACCTTGAGCTCCGGCGGGAGATTCGGGTCCAACGCGACCAGGTACAGGAGGTTGGTGATGGCTTCAAGCGGGTTATTGATCTCGTGCGAGATGGAGCTGGCGAGACGGCCGACGGCGGCGAGCTTTTCGCTCTGGATGAGGGCGGCCTCGGTCTTCTTCTGTTGCGTAATTTCGAGGGACGCGGTGGTGATTCCGGTGAGGGTTCCCGATTTATCGTAGACGGGAAAGTAGTTGACGTTCCAGGTCCGGCTGACGCCGGGCTGGGAGGAGAGTTCGCCCTCGAGGATGTGGCCGATGATGGGTTTGCCGGTGGCGACCTGGCGGAAGAGCTCACCGATGGTGGCGACGCCCGAGGCGACGTCGAGAACAGATCGGCCGACGATCTGATCCTTGGGGAGGCCGATCATCTTGGCGAGTTCGTCGTTGATGCGAAGGTACCGGAAGTTGACGGGATCGAATAGAGCGAGACCTACCGGGGTGTGCTCGTAGATGGACTCCAGTTCCGCGCGCTGACGTTCGGTTTCGAGCTGTTTTTGATGCAGGGTTTCGGCGAAGGTGCGGCTGTCCTGGATGTCGATGGCGACGCCCAGCCAGTGGAGCACGGCGCCGTTTTCATCGCGGACGGGGGACGCGCGCAGGCAGAACCAGCGGGAGGCACTGTCGGCGTCCCGAATCAAGCGTGCGTCGATATCGTAGTCGCTTCCGGTCTCGATACACCGGCTCCAGGTCTGAATGACTCGCTTACGATCGATGGGGTCGAAGGCGTTAACCCAGTTGTCGGTACCATCCGGCGTGTGCTGAAGACCGATGTACTCGAGGAAACGTTGATTGGCGTAGGTGACCTGGCCGCCGGGTGAACCCATCCAGATGAACTGGGGGTTCAGGTCCGCAAGGATGCGATACCGGGTTTCACTGGCGGCGAGCGACTCGGTCGCGGATCTCTGATCGTGAACATCAATGGCGATGCCGAGCCAGCTCTGAATTTTTTCCGCTTCGTCGCGAATGGGGACGACAGTTATGCTGAGCCAGCGAAACTGGCCGTCCACAGCACGCAGGACGCGGGCTTGTTCCTCATACGGCGTGCCGGTTTCGATCGAGCGTATCCAGCTTTGCGTGATCTTCTGCCGATCTTCGGGATGGATCGCGGAGGTCCAGTCGGTGGACTGGCCGGGCTCTGGTGTGGGGGCACCCAGGAAGTCGAGCAAGCTCTGGTTGGCGAAGGTTACCCGGCCTTCGGAGTCACTGGTGAAGATGAGTTGGGGGTTGTACTCCGTGAGCGCGCGGTAGCGGTTTTCGCTGGTGCGGAGGGCTTCCTTGGCGTTCCGGTCGGCGGTGATGTCTCGGAAGAAGACGATGATGCCGGAGGGGGCGGGCTGCGCTTCGACGTCGAACCAAGCGTTGAGGGGCGCGGGGTAGAAGGCCTCGAAGTTCGACGGGAGGCGCTCTTCCATGGCGCGATAGTAGTGCTCGACAAAGGGCGAGCCTGGGAAGACGGCATCCGGGAATTGCTCCCAGAAATGACGACCGATGATGTTTCCGGCGCCTGCCAGCGTTTCGGCGCCGCGACGATTGATGAAAGTTACTCGCCAGTCGTGATCGATCGAGAGGACGCAGTCGGAGGTGACTTCGAGGACCTGATCGAGACGCTGGGTGAGGTCGTCGCGCCGTTCTTCGACGGCTTTGCGCATGGTGATGTCGGAGAAGAAGATAATGAGGCCGTCTTGCCCGAACGGCTGCGCGGTGCAGCGGAACCAGAGGCCGAGAGGCTCTGGATAGAAGGCTTCGAAGTCGCTTCGAGATCGCTGCTCCATGGTTCGGCGGTAGTTGGAGACGTAGGGTTCCGCGCGATTTCCGGGGAAGAGCTCCCAGAGGTTTTCCCCGACGATCGGACCCGAGTTGAGGAGATCGATCGCGTGCTGGTTGGCGAAGGTGAAGTTCCAGTCTCGATCGACGATGAGGATGGCGTCTGGCGTTGCGGCGTATAGCTGCTGAAGCTGCAGGGTGCTGGCGTCACGGGTTTGTTCCGCGTGTCGTGACGCGGTGACGTCCTGATAGAAGGCGGCCAGGCCATCGGCGTGGGGGAAGAGCTGGACGTCGACCCAGATCTTGAAGTTGGGGTAGAAATACTCGAAGCGTCGAGCCTCCCGGGTGCGCATGGCGGTTCGAAAGTTCTCTTCGAGGGTGGTGCCGAGCATGTCGGGGCGGATATCCCAATAGGAGTCGCCGAGCGAGCCGTCGGGGCGGAGATGGCTGACCTGAATAGCGCGCGGGTTCGCGTAGAGGATGCGGAAGCCGGCGTCGAAGACGATGACCGCATCCGGGCAGACGGCCAGCAGCGAAGCGAAGTCCGGCCCCTGGTTTGCATGGGGGTGTTGGGGGAGGACGCTGCCCGCGGATTTGGGATCGGAGGTGGTGTTTTCCGGCATCGGCATCTGGAGTCCAGAGATTACTCTAAGGGACGGGATTCGGACGCGCTTGCTTCCAGACGTTCGACCCGGTGCTGGAGAGCGTCGACGGCGGCACGCAGAACTTCGAGTTCTGCGTGGAGGGGAGAGGGAGAGCCAGCATCGGGCGGGTTCTGGTCGCGGATCGGCTGGCGGATCTGGGACGACAGAACGGAGTCAGGGATGGGTCCACCGAGCAGATGGGCGTAACGGGCTTCACGAGCCCCGGGCTGGCGCGGGAGCATGACGGTCAGCGGGCCGGTTGAGTCTGGGCCGGCGGACGCTTCGGAGCCGGTGGGTCCAGGTCGAGAGGAGAGGCGATCCAGGGTGGAGGTGACGGCTGAGAGGTCTTCGAAGGTGAAGAGGCGGTCGGCGCGGGAGCGGAGTTCGCCGGGTGTTTGGGGTCCGCGAAGGAGGAGGAGACAAAGGATCGCCGTCTCGTCGCGCCGAAGGTTGAGCACGGTGCGAGCGCGATGCTCAAACTTGGGGACGCGACTGTCGCGATTGGGGCTGACGAGCCCGAGATCCTGAAGGGAGTGGAGGGCCTGCCGAGTCTCCTCCTCCGAGAGCTCGAGGATGGGATCGCGTGAAGAGCGCTGATTGGACGCGGCCTGGAGAGAGTTGAGTGAGAGCGGGTAGTTTTCGGGAGTGGTGATCTCCTTCTCGATGAGGGCGCCGAGAACGCGAAGCTCTGTGGGGGAGAGTTGCATGGCTACAAGGGTGCCACAAAGGGAATTGCGGGGTTGACGGAAGGCCTACGCCTGACACAAAAGTAGCAGACAGAATTGCCTCGAGTGGCGCATTGTGAGGGATGGAACGATAGAATAAGGGTAGTGAATGCAAAGCGGCAATCCGCATTTGGGTTCGCGATTGCGATTAGGGTGACACGCGGAGGGTTTCTACGGATGCAGCTTGGGATGAAAAGGTGGGTAGGGGCGATTGTGGTGGGGGTGGGACTCGTGGGTCTGTCCGGGAGCCGGGCGTTGGCGACGAGCATGCCGCCGGCTGGAATCGTCAACCAATCTGGTGCGGAGTCAGGCGGAATGGTTGGACTTGGACAGAGATACGCGTTGCACCTGCACCATCTGCATACCGGTGAGAGCCTGGACGTTGTCTATCGTATTGGAGATTTTTACCTCCCCGATGCGATGGAGAAGTTGAACCTGTTTCTGCGGGATCACCGGACACAGGACGAGGCAGATTACGATCCAAAGGAGTTCGACCTGCTTCACTCGCTCATGGCGGGGCTTGGACGAGCGAACGGGGTGGTCGATATTGTGTGCGGCTACCGGACCCCGGAGAGCAACCACTACTTGCGGACGCGATCGGAGTCAACGGGGGTTGCCGAGCACAGCCAGCACATGCTTTCGAAGGCGATTGATATTCGGGTGCCGGGTGTCTCCACCCTGGCGCTTCGGAACGCGGCTCTGGCGCTGGGTGCGGGAGGTGTGGGGTACTACCCGGTGAGTGAGTTTGTCCATGTGGATGTAGGGCCCGTGCGGGAGTGGCAGTATGGGGCGCTGCGCAGGGTACGCGGCCATGCACGGCGGCAGGCGGCACGGTTCTCCCGAGGTATGTAACCGAAGAGGTCGCTCCAGAAGAGTCGCGAACGCGTTGGCACCTGGGGCTGGTCGTGGCGCGGGGTGGTGCATATTCTAGAGCAGCGAAGGCGTGCGGGCGCGTTAATCGAGACGTTCACATATGACAAAAGCCGCCATTGCCGGCGGCCTTTTGTCTTGTGAACTTGCAATGAGATCGGTCCATCCGGTTAGTCTCCGGAGACGGTCTCTTCGATGTTGGTGACGACTTCGGCCTTTGCGACAGGGGCAGCCGGCTTAATGCCGCCCATGCTGGAGCCGAGGCCACCGATATCACCGATGGCGATGAAGCCGCCGGGCTGATCGGGTTCCTGGAGGATCTCCTTGCGGTAGAGCTTGGCCATGCGAGCGTTTTCGGCGTCCTGCTTCAGCTTCGCGTCGCGGGCGCGGATCTTCTCCTCGCGGGCGTTCTTGGCGACACCGGACTTATCCATGGTGTCGTTGGCGGCGGCGTTGACGTGGGCGTCGTTAAGGACGAGGTCGTAGGAGGACTCCTTCTCGAGGCCGACCTTTTTGCCGCCGGCGAAGATCTCATGACGACCGTGCTCCTCGTACCACTTGGTGAGGGTGGAGGTCATGTGCATTTTCTCGATAATGTTGCGCCAGCCGACGCCGGTGTTGTAGGCGCAGAAGGAGATTTCGCCTTCCTGGGTGGCGTAGGGAATGATGCACTGCTCGGTGCGGCGGAAGTCGTAGTTGAAGAGATCCTGGAACCACATGCCGGCGATGAAGAGGAAGTTCCAACGATCGGCGCGGCGCATGTCGATATCTTTCTGGGTGCGGTCGGCGGTGACCTTGCCGTAGTTGCGGCCGGTGGCGCCGAAGCACTTATCGAATTTGGCGAGGAGGTCGACGATCTTGAAGTGGGTGGGCGCCATGGTGGGATCGTAGTTGCGAAGGAGAGCGAGACCGGCGCCGAGCATGGTGAGGTACTTGCCGCGGGCAGCGTCGTTGACGCGAGCGATGTCTTTTGCGAGGCGATCGGCGTTGAGGAAGGCGGTGACGGGAACGGCCTCCTTAGTTTCCTTGTCGATCATGAGCGCCATGCCGATGCCGCAGTTCGGGTGGCAGCCGCAGGAGAGCTGGCCCCAGTCGCGGTTGGGTCCGTGCACGAGATCGGCCCAGTCGGAGAAGGTGGACATGAAGGAGATGGGGAACCAATCGCGGACGGGCTCACCGAGGCCAGTCTGATTCTTGACGTCGTGGGCGAGATGCGAGAGGGTATAGCGCTGCGCCATGCGGCGCTCGTCCGACACCTCTTCGTCGCGGCCGGTGAAGGAGACGGGCTGGAAGGAGAGGAAGTTGATCTTTTTCGGGTTGTCGAGGGCGAACTCGATGATGCGACCGACCTGCTCGTTGTTGATGCCGTTGATGATGCAGGTGACGGGAACGATGTCGACGCCGGCCTCATGCAGGTTGTGGATGGCCTGGAGCTTGACGTCGAAGGAGTTGCCGACCTTGCGATGCGAGTTGGCGGCGTTGCCGATGCCATCGAACTGGAGGTAGGCGTAGCGAAGGCCGGCTTCGGCGGCGGCCTTTGAGAACTCTTTGGACTTGGCAAATTCGATGCCGTTGGTGGCGGCCTGGACGGAGGTGTAGCCAACCTTGCGGGCATAGGCGACGGCGTCGAGGAAGTAGGGGGAGAGGGTGGGCTCGCCGCCGGAGAACTGGACTGACATCTGCCGACGAGGTTTGATCGTTACGGCGTTGTCGAGCATGGTCTTGATCTCGTCCCAGGTGAGCTCGTGAACGAAGCCGACCTGATTGGCGTCCATGAAGCAGGGATCGCACATCATGTTGCAGCGGTTGGTGAGATCGATGGTGAGGACGGAGCCGCGGCCGTGGGTGACGGTGGACGTGCCGTGGTTGTGGAGCTTCTCGTCGTTGTGGGCGCGGATATCGCGGCCGGGGAAGACCTCTTCGAGGTGCTTGAAGAACGCGGTGTCGATGGACATGACGTCTTCGAAGTGGCCGTGAATGGGGCAGTCCTTGACCATGAGGATCTGGCCGTCACGCTCGATGATCTGCGCCTTGATCTCGCCGACCTTCTCGTTGAGAAGAATCTCGTGGGGAAGCTTGCCGTCGACGATCTGCTGGCGGATCTCGGGGATGCAACGCGGGCAGAGGGAGTCTGTGGTGCGGGGCCAGCCGAGAGGCGGCTTCTCTTTCTGGTAGCTCTTGAGCAGGGGCTTGTCGCTCCACTTGGGGGTGAAGGACGGGTTAGGGCTGATGGAGTTGAGCTTGTTGTAGACAGCCCAGCCGCCCTTCGCTGCGTACGTGAGAGCTTTCTCGGCCAGCTTCGATGCCTTTGCCATAATGTTTCTGATCTCCTGAGATGAGCCGATTTCGGCCAGTTTTGCAAGCTTGTCGTTCTTTAGCGTACCCATTCGATTGCGTCGGGGGGAGTATGGTTGCTGATTCTCGCGACCTGTATGCACCGGAACCTATCTGCTAACGCTTTTTATAAGACTACTTACAGGACGACCATTGCAGAAGCCGGACCAGTCGAGCTGCGCTTTTGTGCACTAAACGGAGATATATTGCGGCGAATGGGGATGCTCTATTCCAAACCGGCCGAGTGTGCCGGGCCAGACGAAGACGCGTGCACGGGCAAAAGAAAAATTTCTATTCCTGAAGGAAGCTGGGCCGAGTGGTAGATGCGCTCCGTTGCGGGCTTGAAGTCGGCGGCGATGGCGTTGGGAATGTCCACAAAGGTCTGGGGGTTGAGGTCGATGAGCGGGAACCAGCTGCTCTGCAGCTGCACCATGATGCGGTGGCCGGGAAGAAAGGTGTGATTGACCTCGATCATGGAGAAGTCGACGGCCTCCGGCTGGTTGGGGGTGAAGGGCTCCGCCTTGCTAAAGCTGTGGCGGAACTTGCCGCGCATCGGTTCCCCGCGCACGAGCTGCTGGTAGCCGGCGAGCAGGGTGGGTGGGGCTTCGACGTCGTGGCCCCGTCGCGACTCCGGTGCGGCCTGGGCTTGCGGGATGGTATCGGGGTAAACGTCGATGAGCTTGACGATGAAGTCAGAGTCTGTGCCCGAGGTGGAGACGTGAAGTCTGGCGCTGATGGGACCGGCGAAGGTGAGCGGAGCGGAGAGTGGGTCGGTCTGGTAGACGAGGACGTCAGGCCGGCGTGAGGCAAAGCGTTGGTCGGCAGCCATGTACTCGCGTTCCGGTCCGGGCGTGGCCGTGTAGCCGACCTCGGGCACGGGATGCGCGGGATCACTGACGTACTGGTCGAAGTCGGGGTTCGTGACGGACCCAGTCGATGTGCCGGAAGGCGATGGGGGTGCAGGCGTGTTTGCAGGAGGATCGAAGGAGAGCTTGCCGCCGGGTTGGAGGTAGAGCATTGCTTTCGAGGCAGAGGGGGGCGGCCAGGCGGGATAGGAGCGCCACTGGTTAGAGCCGGTTTCGAAGATGGTGGCGGTGGCAAGTTTTGGATCGGGAGCGTCCTTGAGGTAGTGCTCAAAGAAGGGCAGCTGGATGTGCTCGCGGAAGAAGTCGCCGGTGTCGGAGCCGAAGCGGACCTCACCCAGATGATTGCCAGGGACGGTGGACCAGGCTCCGTGGAACCACGGGCCGATAACGATCTGGTTGGAGGTACCCGGGCTTTGCTCGGCGATGGCGTGAAAGGTCTTCCAGGGACCGGAGAGGTCTTCGGCGTCGAAGAGGCCACCGACGATCAGAACGGCGGCATGGATGTTGTGCAGGTGGCGAGAGATGTCGCGTTCCTGCCAATGCGCGTCGTCGGTGGGGTGATCGATGGTTTCGGTGAAGTACGGATTGCCGATGAACGCCTTTGCCTTTGAGAGGGGTTCGAGGGCCTGGAAGGCGACGTAGGCGTCTTTGGAGACGTAGGGTGGATCGGGGTGTTCGGGACGTGCTCCCCCGCGGGTTTCGGGGGTGGGGTTCTGCTGGGGACGGAAGGAGAGATAGAAGTCGTTGGCCTCGAACATGAGCGCGCCGTTGTGGTAGGCGTCGTCATTGTTGTAGAGGTCGGTGACGGGCGCCTGAGGGCTGGCGGCTTTGATGGCGGGATGCGAATCGATGATGGAGGCGGAGGTGTAGAAGCCGGGGTAGGAGATGCCGAAGATCCCGAACTTTCCGGTGTTGTTGGGTACGTTTTTGAGCAGCCACTCGACGGTGTCGTACATATCGGTGGACTCGTCATGCTGCTTGCCGGAGGGGTGGTCGATGTGCGGCGTCATCTCTTCCCAGGCACCTTCGGAGCCGAAGCGGCCGCGAACGTCCTGGTAGACGAAGATGTAGCCGGATTCGGCGAAGGAGCGGGACGGCCCGACACCGTGCGTGGGGTACTTGTCTTCTCCGTAGGGTGCGACGGAGTAGCAGGTCCGTGTCATGAGGAAGGGATAGGGACGCGATGTGTCGCGGGGAACGTAGACGGCGGTGAAAAGCTTGACGCCGTCGCGCATGGGTATGTGGAACTCATGCTTGGTGTAGTGGGCTTTGACGTCGAACGGCGTGGACGCGGAAGGGGAGACGGGTTTGGGGGTCGTCTGGCTGAGAAGAGCAGGGGACAGGAAGGCGGCTGTGGCGAGGACGGCGGAGAGCAGCATGCGGCGGGCGGGCATGGTCGCCAGTCTACACAGCGGGGACTGGCCTTTGTGGAGGGCGTGCATGGGGCGGCGGTGGCGCGGCCGAGAGGCGATGAGGGTCGCAGAGCAGAGCAGGTCTACTCGGGGCGTTCGGTGCTGAGGTCGTTGATGACCTGCTGGAAGAAGGTGACGCGGATGTGGATGCGGCGGGCGACGTCGGGGAGGAACTCGCCGATGAGCGCGTCAGCCGGATCGCTGGCGAGGCCGATGAAAACACGTTTGGCGGTGGCGGAGCCGCTGGTTTCGAGTCCAGGAACGTACAGGTTAGCGATCTCGGCGGAGATCGGATAGGTGAGGAGGGTAGCGTAGTTCAGTGCGGGTGAACCGTCGTCGTGCCGGGTGACAACGGTATGGGACAGGGCGTGGAGGATGCGTTGGCGCACGGGGGCTCCGGGCAGGCGATGATAGCGGGGATCCTGGTGCGTGATGGAGGGGATGAGCCATGTGCTTAGGAACTCGCCGGTGGCGTCCTGCGCGAGGGAGTACCCGTAGTTTCTGCCGAAGCCTTTGAGACCGGGACCGTAGGCGCTGTGTGGGGTGGACGCGGTGTAGATGGCCGAGGAGGCTGCGATAACGGCAAGGTTGCCCGGATCAGCCAAGTCGGTCGCGGCGATGTAGGCCTTCTGACGCGAGGTAAGGGGGATGGACACGACCTCACTCAGGAAGCGCTGATCCGAGAGGAAAAGGGATCGCTTCTGCTGAATGCGTCTGTACAAGGCTGGATGGGAGTCTGTCTGCCAGGGCGGGCGCTGGTTGATGGCGAACGATGGATCGGGGTCTCCGGTTGCGGCAAAGGCGGCGTGTGCCACGGAGACGACATCCTGCTGCACCGCGGGGGCCTCGGGGAGCTCAGAGCTGGCCGAGGCGGTGTGGGGTCGCAGGGAGACGGAGGGCGGAGAGGGGGGCGGGGGCGGTGAGGCGGGGAGCAGCGAAGGTGTTTGCGCCTGGAGTTCCAGCGCCCAACACAGCGTACCCACAGCGTAGATCGCTCCGAACAAGGCCCGGCGAATCGACAGACGGCTTCCCCTTGACGACGTAGGATCTTGAACACAGGATAGCGGAGATCTACTCGGTTTTTTGCAGATGAACGATACCCAGCGCGTCGGAGAGGAACTCACTGACAACGAACCCGAGAGCCGATCCGCCGATCGATCCCGCGAAGGTTTCGGCGGTGTTTCTGACGGTGCGATCGCTTTGTGGATAGTAGGCGTTGGTGAGAATGGATCCGGCGGCGTTTCCCGCGATGAGGCTGAAGTTCGGGGTAGCGCGGCCGTCGTCCGATCGCGAGACGACGACGCGGGTGACGGCGTAGAGGGCCCGGTGAACGACATTATGGCCTGGGCCGATGCGGTAGTAGCGAGGATCTTCATGGAAGATTGGCGCGAAGACGGAGTCGGAGAAGATGCCTTCGGAGGACGCGCGCGCGGCAGAGGCACCGAGACGCTGTCCGAAGGGGCCCCAACCCTGACCATAGTTGGGACTGCTGTCGATCGCCTGGGAGTAGGCTGCCGAGGTGATCCAGCCGATGGCAGCGAAGGGCGAAACGGCGTCGCGAAGGCCCAGGCGGACCTTGTCGCCGGCGGTGAGATGCGGCGTCTGTTGACCCGGTTCGATGTATTTGTCAGAGGGTGAGGCAGCGACGGTACTGTGGTGACCGATATTCTGACCTCCCGCAGCGGCGCCTCCAACGTCTCCGGGGTGCGGCACGGAAGGCTCGTCCACCGTCAAGCTGCTGGACGAGTCGCTGGGCGCTTTGGGACCGCCGAGCGCGGGCTCGGAGAGAGTTGCGCCGGGGGAGTCGGGCAGAGACGGTGAGATTAGCAGAGCGTGTTCCCGCGAAGGAGCAGTCTGGCCGAAGCATGGGAGATTCAGGCCTGCGAAGATGACGAAGCAGAGTGCTGGAGAGAGACGACGGACGAAGCTGCGCGACGAAGTGCACGAGACGATCAAGGAAACCTCTGTGATTCTGGTCGCCGGTCGCGCATGCGGCCGGACGTTGGAGGGAGAGGACGGTTATGACATGCGACGGTTGACCGGTTTGGGGACGCGTTCGAGGGAGGCAGACGTTGCATGGGCCAGCGCGAGACAGGAGCCGAGCGCGTAACCAGCGAGGCACTAGACATGCGATCTTCTCCAGTTTACGTTGACCCCGCGATTCGGGGGTCGGGATAATGCGAAGTGGAGAGGTGCGGCGATGGCTGGTGAGGGTACGCGACGAGGTTGGGACGATCAATTGAAGGAGGCCGGGAATCGGTTTGAGGAGGAGCTCCGGCGAGTTGTGACGTATATCAACGACGAGGTGGTCCCGGATATTCGCCGGAACGGATCGGATGCGCTGCGAGCGGCGAGCGCCGAACTCGACAAGCTGGCGCAACGGGTGGATGACCGGCGGGCCGAGAAAGGCGCGACCTCTCCACCGCCGCCTGGGAGAGGCGACGGGTCGCGGTGAAGAAATTTCGCGTCGGTCTGGCAGCAGCGCCGATATTGCTGTTTGCGATGGCCGGCTGCCATAAGAGGGTGAAGCAGGTGTACCGGCCACCACCTCCGTCGGGGACGACGTCTGCGCGCAGGGGTGCTCGGCCTTCACCTTCCCGAAGGGATGCGGATGGAGCGGTCGCCGGGGATGATGAGGCCGCGGCGCCCGGTACGGGGGGTGCGAGCAGGACACGATCGTCGGGATCCGCGCAATCGGGAACCGCGCAACCTTCGGGAACGAGGAGCGGAGCTTTAGGCCGGGATCCGCTGTCGTTGGAGGTGCATGGAAGCCCCTTCGAGACAGAGATGGGCCTGGCGAGCTGGTATGGGCCACCTTACGCCGGTCGCAAGGGTGCCGATGGGACCGTGTATGACCAGAATGCGATGACCGCGGCCCACCTGACGCTGGCTCTGGGGACGGTAGTTCGGGTGACGAATCTTGTGAATGGGCAGAGCGTGGTCGTGCGCATCACGGATCGCGGCCCGTTTGTACAAGGGAGGATCATCGACCTTAGTCTTGCGGCAGCGAAGGAGACTGGCGTCTACCGGGCGGGCGTGGTGAAGGTTCGGGTGGAAGCGTTCAAGGCTCCGCCACTTGCCCCGTCGGTTTACCCGGGGGGGCGATGGTGTGTTCAGGTGGGAGCGTTTCCAACGCAGCCGGACGCGGTACAGGAGAAGTTGGACCTCACGCAGCGATATCCGAACGCCAAGGTGATCGCCTTTCAGGGGCCGACGGGTTGGTGGGTGCGGATCAATCCGAAGGTAGGCGACAAACAGCATGCCGGGGAGATTGCAGACAGCGTTCATCTTCCGGACGAGGCGCAGCCGTACCTGACACGCACCGACTAGGCGGCGGTGAAGGTGAAGGCGCCAGGAGCTAGCGGCTGATCTGTTTGCCGGAGAGGCGCGCGAGCTCGGCTCGGAACTCGGCGGAGCCGGCGTGATTGAAGGTGTGGGCGATGGTGGTGCGGTTGTCTCCGAAGATGGTGGTGACGGCTCCGCTGCGAGCGGCGGAGACGGTCATGATCTCGGGATAGGTGATTGACTTCTGGGCGCGAAACCAGAAGCGCTGGAGAACCGACGTGGGTGTCAGAACGATGGTGCCGGGATACTGGTAGAGCCCAAAGAGGACGGCAACCAGCATAAGGATGAGCAGCCAGGGAGGGATGGACTGGCGTGAGATCCAGAGTGGATAGGCGAAGAGGAGGAAGTAAAGAGGAAGGGCGAAGGCGCGGGAGAAGACGACGAGTGGCTTGAGGGGGAACGCGAGGCCCTCGGGCGTCTGACGCGGATGGCCTTTCACGAGCCGTGCGGAGAAGATGAGCGCGAAGACGATTGCCATCGCGCCTATCTGGAGGGTATGGAGGTCGATGTGCATGGATCTTGCCTCCATAGTAGATGGTCCACCGCGCAAGGTTGCACTCCGCGCGGTAGGGCGGGCTCGACCTGCGGGGTTGCAGGCCTGGGATAGATCCGGCGAAGGCCGACTAGCCAGAAGGCTGACTGGCTAGGGCTTGGCCGGCGGGGCGGCGTAGTAGGGGAGCTTCTGCTGCTCCTCCGTGGCCCGCTTGACGACCACGTCGTCGAAGAGCAGAGCCGGGCCGATGGTGGTCTGGGGGATGGGACTGATGGAGTTCGCGACCCAGGGGGTTCCACCTGCGGCGACGATCGAGGAACGGAGGCTGCGATTGTCCACCTCGTCGAAGGCCGCGCCCCGAACGAGTTCACGGGAGCCGTCGGGATGGACACGGTAGAGCAGGCGGGGAACGAGTTCGCCACCGAGGGTCTCGACGGTGTAGACGTCGCGCTTCTGCTCTTTTGCGAGGGCAAGCAGCCGGTCGGTCATCTCCTGGTCGGAGAGCAGGTGGCCGTTCGGCCCCGGCACGGGCTTGATGAGGGTGACACCGGCATGGGAGCGAGCGGCCTGTGCGGGCGCGGCGCGGCCGTGTCCGTTGGAGGTGGAGAAGTCGCGAACAGGTTCGCGGCCGATGAGATAGGCCTGGAGTTTGCCGTCGGCGACCAGGGGCGTGGGCTGAGCAGCCACGCCTTGATCGTCGATCGCATAGGCGCCGAGCAGGTGTTTGCCTTCGAAGGTCGATTCAAGCGGATCGTCCGTGACGTTCAGGAACTCGGGCAGGACGCGGGCATGGAGGGAGGAGGTGTAGGCGCCCTGGGTACGCGCCGTGGTGCCGGGTTCGGGCCTGTCGGCCTCGACGTTCGGAACGAAGAGGCGGGTGAGGACATCGGTGGACGCGTCCGCGCTGAAGAGAACGGGTCCATGGTAGTCGTCCGCGGCAACGACCGGTGCGTTTCGGAGGTCGTTGAAGGATCGGAGATCGTCGATCGTTCGCTGGCGAAAGGCGGCAGCCGACTCCAGTTCGCGCGCGGTTGCGGCCACAGTACCGTTGTCCCGGCCGAGGCGCATGCCGTCCTCCGCCTGTCCGCCGACCGAGATGTTTGCCTGGTAGCCGGTGTACCCCAGGCGCACCTGCGTTCCCTCGGTGTTGACCAGATAGCGATTGACGGCGACGGCGCGCAGGTTGGCAACAGAGTATTGGACCTTGTCCGCGAAGACTTTGACGGCGGGGTCCGCGGCGTAAAGTCCGCTGGCTTCGATGAGCCGGCGCTTCCATTCGGCGCGGTCCAGGTCGATGGTGCGCAGGGGTTCAACGTGCGTTACCTGTGTCGCCGGGGCGAAGTCATTTTCGCCTGTCTGCGATTCGAAGCGCTTCAGGTTCGCCTGTTTCACGGCAAAGGCGCGAAGTGCGATTTTGTAGGCTTCATCGGTTGCGAGCCAGAGAGCATACCGGATTGCCTCGGGATTGTTGTCTGTCGGCGCGATCTGGATGATGCCGTCTCCCCGCGCCGAGGAGTTGTCGGAGGTGTAGGAGCCGATGCGGACGTTGACCCGGACAACGCGCTGATGCCCGTCCTGCTCGTTGGTCAGAGCGCCATAGTTGGCGACGGTCTCGTAGCTGGCCAGGTCGTCAAGACGGTACTCGATGAAGTAGGGGCGCTGCATGCCTGGGAGGACAAGACCGGACTGTTCCCGGTCGAGCTCGGTCTGCATGGCGTCAAGGATGGGATCGTGATCGCTGGGTTGCTGCGCGGCGAGCGAGATTGTCGCGCAGCACATCACAAACAGGAGGACGAGTGTGAGAGCGCTGGAGCGAAGCCAGAGATTAGGCGGTGCCGTTCGCTCTGATTCTGGCCGGGGCTCTGCGCGGAGGGTGTGTTCGGTGGCCGTGCTGCGATCTGCTGCTGGGTGCGAGATAGGTGTCACTGTGCCTCCCCCGCGGGTGTGGGGGAGCCCGCGGTGCTGGGTGGGGGCAGGATGGGTGGTCGAGCGGTGCCCTGTGCCTGGCGCTGCGTCTCGATCTCGCTGACAAGCATCGCGGGCGCCACGGCTGAGACGGGGATGGAGCCGGACTCGGCTCCGCAGATGCCATTGAAGATGTCCTGATGATCGCCGGTGGCGACGATGCGGGTCAGTGCCGCCTGCGGAGTTCCGACGATCGAGACGCCACGGACGAGCTCGTCAGGGCGGCCATCCACGAAGATTCGATATACGACCAGGGGAATGACGGAGAAAGCCTGTGGACTGCGACGCGTGGTGACGGCGAAGCCCGAGGAGATGTCCTCGAAGAAGAGACCGTAGGGCTTGTTCTGCTTTTTCGCTTCCGCGATCAGTAACTGCCGCAGTTGCTTGTCGGGCACTGATTTCGAGGAGGTGACGATGAGGTTGCCCTGACGGCCGGTGGGCATATGGCCGACTTCGGCCCGGCCGTGCCCGTTGGAGCTGGAGAAGCTGGCGATCGGAAGGCGCGACATGAGAAAGGTATCCAGCACACCATCCTTGATCAGATCGACGCGACGTGCGGGCTGGCCCTCGTCGTCGTAGCTGTAATGTCCGCTGAGCGGATGTCCTTCAAAGGTGGAGAGCGTTGGGTCATCCGAGACGGAAAGGAATGTGGGGAGGATCGGCTTATTGAGCAGCTTCGTAAAAGTTTGGCCTTCTTCATCGCCACGTTGCCGCTGGCCTTCAAGGCGGTGGCCGAGGACCTCATGAAAGAAGACCGCGGAGGCGCGGCCCGACAGGATGGCGGGACCATCGAACGGCTCAGTGATGGGAGCAAGCCGCAGGGCTTCGAGGTTCTTGGCCATAGCAACGGTCTTCTCGGTCAGGAGCTTCTGATCGGGGAGGTGCGCGGCGGAGTCTGCCTCGAAGGTTTCGGCGCGAAAGAGATCCATACCGTCGGCTGCGCGGGTACGAGCCACGATCACCAAACGGGCGACGTGGCTGGGTGTGGCGACGCGGGCGCCCTCGGAGGAGACAAAGTAATCCGTCTCGGTTGAAGCCTCCATCATGGCGGAGTTGTAGAAGATATCCGGAAACTGCTTGAAGAGGGCAGAGAGATTCCGGAGACGATTGGCCCAGGCAGCCTTTGCGTTGTCGTTCAGGTCGAGTGCAGGACTGGAGGGGAGGAGCTTTTGCGCGGGCTGCTCCACGGAGAAGTCGGCTGAGGAGTCCTCTTCCTTGGCTCGAACCTGCTGGTCGGTCTTTACCTTGAAGTAGCTATCGAGAGCGCGGGCATAGCTGCGGTTGGTCGCGAACCACAGGGAATGGGCGAGGGCGGCGCGATCGTCGGTGAGTGGCAGAGGAACGGTGGAGAGAGCTGAGTTGCGGTGATCGCCGTGTGTGTTGTCTTCGGCTGGGGAGCCGATGCGGACCTGGACGTCGGCCATGCGACGACGGCTCTGGTTCGAGGAGGTGATCGCCCCGAAGCTGGCGGCCATGCTCACCGAATCCGAGTCGGAGACGGCGTAGCTGACAAAGTACGGCTTCGGGGTCTGTGGAGAGGCCTCGGCGGCAGGGTTACTCCCTGCGGGACGTGAGGGCTGGGGCGTTGATCCAAGGGCGTTCATGGCGCGAGTAAGCTCGGCTTGCATCGTGTCGACCAGGGTAGAGTCGGCGGAGCGACCAGGCTCGGAAGGTGACCTCCCCACGGCGTGCGCGGATATCGGATGGAAAACGGACGCGAATGAGAGGAGCACGATGGGGAGGAGGGGAAGACGTCTTGCCAAGTAAGACCCGCTTTGTATGGTGGTGTACAGGATGTCGATGAGGCGAGTGTATCGGATGTGGCGTACGCCAGAAGATTAGACGAATCGTAGGGTGGGAAGACTGTCGGCGTTGCTGAACGGGGAGGCGTAGGGGAAGATTGGGGTAGCGGGAGAGGGCGTTCACGATGTGTGCAACACAGGTGGGACGTACGGTGTTATTGCTGGCGGCGTTGGTGGCCGCGCTGACGGTGAGTGCGCGGGCGCTGGATCCGACTCCGGAGTTCGGGAGTACAAAGACAGAGATCCGAGCGCTGCGGGTTGCCGAAGGTCATCTCGCGACGGGGTATACGCTGCCTCCGGATGAGTTCAGGAAAGCTCAGAGGAAGGCAAGGATCAATGACTGGCTGCACTTCGGTGGGGAGGCCTGGGGCATCGTGCAGCTTTTGCTGCTGTTGCGACTGGGGGGGATTGCCTGGATGCAGGGGGTGGCGGTGGGGGTGAGCCGGAACCGCTGGGTTCAAGGGCTGGTGTTCGTGGGGATGCTCCTGCTCGCGGGTGCCCTGCTGGATCTGCCGCTGGGTGTTGTTGGGCACCAGGTTGCGCGAGTATATGGGCTTTCGGTGCAGGGATGGGGGAGCTGGAGCTGGGACCAGACCAAGGGCTTTCTGCTGGGCTGGCTGATCGGTTGGCCGATCGTGATGCTGCTGTTCTGGGTGATCCGGAGATCGCCGACGCGATGGTGGCTTTGGTTCTGGGGGGCGACCATTCCGATGGTGCTGCTCGGGGTGTTTCTGGTGCCGCTGGTGATTGAGCCGATGTTCAACCACTTCGAGCCGCTGGCGAAGGCGGATCCGGCGCTGGTGGCGCAGTTGCAGAGGGTCGTCGACAAAGGTCATATGGGCATCACGCCGGATCGGATGTTTCTGATGAAGGCGAGCGAGAAGGTGACGGGGATGAATGCATATGTCACAGGGTTTGGTGGGTCTAAGCGGGTGGTGGTGTGGGACACGACAATCGCGAAGGCGACGCCGGACGAGATCCTGTTCATCTTCGGGCACGAGATGGGGCACTGGGGGAGACTAGCTTGGACGAACCGCTGCCGAACGCGCTGCTGGAGTTCTGGAGCTACAGCCATCCGTCGCTGTCACGCCGCGCGGCGTTTGCGGAGGCTTACGATCCGTGGGCGGAGGGGAATGAGCCTCGGTACTTCAAGAGGTAGCCTCCCGACATCGCTTGCTTGCTCCTGCTTTCCTCGTTCCCGCGAGCCTTGTCCCTGCCTGGAGCTATCCCGGAGGCCAGCCCATGGACCGGCCTCCGAGCAGGTGAAGGTGCAGATGCTCGACCGTCTGCCCGCCGTCCATCCCCGTGTTTACGACCAACCGGTAGCCGTTTGCCAGGCCCTCTTGCCGTGCCAGGTCTCCTGCTACGGCAAGCAGATGGCCCACCAGCCCGGTGTGCTCCGTCATGGCATGCGCATGCGACGCAAGGTGCTCCTTGGGGATGACCAGGAGGTGGACCGGCGCTTGCGGGTTGATGTCCGCAAAGGCCAGGCTCACCTGGTCTTCAAAGACTCGCTTTGCCGGAATCGCTCCCGCAACAACCTTGCAGAACAGACAGTTGGCCGCCATGCCTTGATTCTACCCGCGGGAGAGTCCGTCTGAGCAGGAGGTAGGTGGGGTACCCCCCCTACCGATCTCTAAAGTATCTCGAATGTTTGACTTCGAAAAGCCTGTTCCGCCAAAGGCATAAATATACTTGACTAACCAGTTGGTTAGGACTACACTTTGGTTAGTCAAGGTGAACGAATGGACGTCCCGACCAGCCTCATCGAAGCAATCCGACTCTACTCGAATCCTCAGACCTGCATTGACACTGTTGCCCTTATGCGCTGGGCAGATGGCAAACCAGTTTGCCCGAAGTGCAACGCGGCTGAAGGGGATCGCAAGCACTACTGGCTAGCCACTCAAAAGCGTTGGAAGTGCTACTCCTGCCTCAAGCAATTCAGCGTGAAGGTCGGAACGATCTTTGAGGACAGCCCGATTGGTCTGGACAAGTGGCTTACTGCACTGTGGCTTTTGGTGAACTGCAAGAACGGCGTTTCGAGCTACGAAATCAGTCGCGACATCTCCATCACCCAAAAGTCAGCTTGGTTCGTGCTCCAGCGTCTTCGCCACATCCTGAAGGACACAACAGTAGAGCCGATGGGCAAAGGCCCTGTAGAGGCGGATGAGTCCTTCCATGGCGGGAAGCCGAAGAACATGCACCGCAGCCGTCGGCTCAAGCTAAAGCTCGGAATGAATGGCTACGCAGAGAAGACGGCAGTGTTCGGAATGCTGGATCGTGAGACCCGTCAGGTGCGGGCTCAGGTTGTGCCGAACGTCAAGCGCGAGACGCTACAGAAAGCCATCCTTGATGGTGTCGGCTTCGGATCTACGATCTATACAGATGGTTGGCCGGGATACGATGGCTTGAAGGCTTCGGGCTTCGTCCATGACACCGTGAATCATATGGAAGAGTACGTCCGTGGACAGGTCCACACTCAGGCAATCGAAAACTTCTGGAGCTTGCTAAAGCGTGGATTGAATGGGACTTATGTTGCAGTCGAGCCTTACCACATGGACCGTTACCTAGACGAACAGATGTTCCGCTTCAACAACCGCATTGGCCACAACGATTCGACCCGTTTCATGAAAGCCCTCTCACAAGTTGTAAGCCGTCGCCTCACCTATTCCGAGTTGACGGGGAAGGAGGCGACCCGATCGCAAGCCTAAGCACGGTCCTTTGCGGGGTCATGGACGAATCGAGTATGAAGAGAAGGCTTCGTTACTTTGGAAGCCTCAATTGCGGCGCGGGAGGAAGCCGCGTTTGCCGTAGCGATCTTTCTCAGAGCGTTGGTGAAAGGGTGAGTATGATCGGACGAGTCATCCGGCACCACCTTAGTTGATGCCGCGATGAAATCTTCACGGTGTTCGTGTTTCATGTCTAGCTCCTCGTGTGGTTGATGACGGCCTAATCTAGGAACACTCCATGCCCGATGAGAACGAAGGCGACAAGCCACGCGATGATCCCGCCGCCGATTCTAAGCCTTTTGTACAACCCACGATAGTCCCCGCAGCACTCCCAGAGCAGGGCGTAAGCGGAGAGAAACAAGCAACAAATTCCGGCACTGATGAAAAGGCACCCGCGACCAAAAAGGAGCTTCACTTTCTTGAAAGGCTGAATATTTTTGCCAATCTCAGCCTTGTCATTGTAGGAATTATTGCGGCATCCATCTATCATCGGCAACTGACTGCAATGCAAGGGCAGTTGAACGAAATGCACGGCTCCGGCATACAGACCGACAAGCTGCTTTGTTTGTATGGCAAACAGCTGGAGCAAATCACGAAACAAGCCGTAGAGATGCATACCCTCGCTGAAGCCACGAAAGGCCAATCTACTGCCAGCAGGAGCATCGCAAGGACCACCAAGGAAGCTCTTTATATTTCCGAACGCGCCTACTTGTCGTTCCAAGCTGCACGTTTCCTTTTGGATCAGCATGCCGTTACTCTGTCTATTGCAAACACTGGCCGCATCCCTGCAACTGACGTTAATGTCGTCGCCCACAAAGCTATCTTTGAGCTCCAAGACCCCAAAAAGAGGAGTCCCCTTTGACTCTCTGGCGGATCGAGCGTGGAAGCATCATCAAATACCGCTGATTGTGGAGGGCGATCCACGTGGGATCACTCTCGTCTTTCCAACCTTGCTGGAAGAAAAACTGAAAGCAGGTCAGCAGTTGATTGTGATCACAGGTTACGCGGAGTACAGTGACGGATTTAAGGATTCCGTCCGAGTCAAAGTCTTCTTTTGCGACAGAAGTGCAACATCCCTCGTTACTAAGCAGCTGTACATGATTCCTTGCGACACGGCTTCCGTCCTGCCCCTCTTTGAAAGACTGGATCAGTATCCAAAAAACGAAGAACCCGAATAGCAAAGCGACCATCGCGACCGTTATTGAACTACTCCACTCCCCTCCCGAAGCCGTCTCTTTCCTAACCCATTGGTTAGCCAAGTATGTTTATACCCCGCCAAAGTCTTCCATCTATTGGGCTTACAGACAAAATCTTGATTCCAAAGGAGAAAGCCCGGCCGGATCGGCCGGGCTTTCGTTTTTGTGATGAATCTATTTTACCGTAGCGGAGCGGGTCCCTGCGCCACTTCGGTTACTGGTTGAAGTTGGCTTCTTCCTTTTCCTCGATGAGGCCGTAGCGGCGGAGGAGGTTGGGCAGGTTCTGGGAGAAGGCGGCTCGGGGCATGACGGTGTCGCAACCGGCTTCGACGGCCTTGGCTTTGAGATCTCCCTGGAGGTGCGAGAGGAAGCCGATGATGGAGGTGGACCGCTTGAGCTTGGCTTTGAGCTTGGGGATCAGGGTCAAGGGCTTGGCGTTGGCGTTGTTGAGATCAAAGACGATGAGAGCGGGGCGATCGGCCTCTTCCCCGCCTGTGAGCTTGGCGAGCTCTTCCTTTTCGTTTTTGATGAAGGCGATCTTGACGCCGAGCTTGCGGGCGGTCTCCTGGATTTTGGCGATGAAGAAGAGGTCATCGATAAAGAAGAGGATCCGGGTGGGTGCGTCGTCCGCGACGGGGATGATGCGGCCCTGCGAGTAGTCGATGGGCTGCGAGTCGTTGGAGGTATGGTAGCTGCGGGGCCGACCGCCGCCGCCCCCGTTGCCGTGCTGCTCGATGGTGGAGGGCGGTGTGTCGGCGAAGTTGCCGTTGACGACGCGGTAGCTGTGGTCCATGGGACCGACGAAGCTGCGGGGACCGCGGTCGCGCTGCTTGCCGCCCCCGCCGCCGTTGCTGCCGCCGCTGTTTTTGCGGGACTTCCAGCCGTCAACGCGATTGCCGAACTGATGCGAGTCCTGCGCACCGGCGTGCGGGGTGGGGCTGCTGCTGCTGCTGCCGCCGTTTCTGCTGGTGGAAAAGCTGCCGTTGCTGCTGCTGCCCGCGGCGGCCTGGTTGCCGGGGTTGTCGTCGCGGCGCGGCCGATCGCGGTCGCGGTCGCGGAACTTCTTTTTCCACCGCTTAACGACCGGACCGCTGTTGGCCTGGTGCCCGCCGCCCGCCGCTGCTGCCTGGAAGGAGTTCTGATCCCGGCCGGGGTTTCCCGGCGGGGGGGCGGAGGCCTGGAGGCTGGAGATGGAGCCGGAGGCAGGAGCCTGCTCGGACTGCGGCGACTCGGCGGCGGCATCGCTGCCCTTGCCTTTGCGCTTGCGGCGCCGGCGTCGACTGCTTTTGGACTGCCCCATGCCGTGAGGGACGGAGCCTCCGGAGGAGCTATCCTCCCCCTCGCTGAAGGAGCTGCTTTCGCGGCGGGGCTCGACCTCCTGACGGTCGGAAGGGGATGTGCTGGAGCGGTCTGGAGACCTATCTGGGGAGCTGTCTGAAGTCGGGGGCGGGCCCTGGTGCGACTGCACCTCGGGCACATTCTGTTCTGCGCTCATGCTTCCACTTCCTATTACACGGGTGTACTGCTTTTGCTTGCCCGGCGATGAAGAAGCCGGGCTTGGGGGAGAACAGGTACGGGCTGACAAACGTACGGGTAAGTTAGCGAACTGGTGAAGTAGCGAACGGACGGGGAAGCGGCGACGCGATTCCAGACGCGTGGTCTGATCGGCTCGGAGCGAGACATGGAGCCTGGGCGAACCTGGGATTTTTCGGAGCGAGAGGAAACGGTGTCAAGGTGTACTCGAACAAGCGTCCTTTGAGAGATATCGACTGCCATGGGCCGGCGACGTGCCGGCAACCTGATTCGCAGCCTGGTCCGCATATAGGCGGCGAACCTCACCCCATTTGGTAGACCCAAGAGAGCTATGCGGGCTATTTCAAGACGCCGGAGCAGAGGCTCGAAGCGATTGCGAAATGCCCAAAGGGCTCGCACGGTGAATGGCACCCACAGCCGCTTCACAGAACATCCCGAATAGTACAGCAACCGTCCACCTTCCGCAAGCGTGAACGGAAAGCGAGGTCGGGGAGGAGGCGGCTGATAGGCGGTCGAGGCTGCCTGCCTGCCGTTTTGGATGGCGGGACCGCCTCTTCCGAGGCCGGTCCGCGTGCTGATGGCCAGTCACTGGCCTCCTGAACCCTCTCCCCGGGAGAGAGCGCCCTGTCCGTGGCGGCCACTGCCTCTTTGGGAGGGCTGCTTGCCAGGAGAGCGGGGTCGCGACGGTGTTGCGAGCCGCATCCGGGATGTTATAGGCAATCGTCTTGCCAAGGCAGAATGCGGCAAACAGGCGGAATTGTGAGGGCTTGCGGGCGCCGACTCCAGGAATATGGAGGCGCTCGGGGCGAAAGCTCCTGATTTCAGGATAGTCGCGGCTGGAGAGGCCGCAGGCTGGCGATGTTTGACCCCTGCGGAGGGGAGCTCTATAATTCTTCATGTTCCGATGACTCGTTCGGAACTGTTGGATCGCCGCGCGGGACAGAGCCTAAATTGGGTGAGATAAACGGTACCCTCCCCATGCTGCCGAGGTCGAGCCCGGAGCGGGTTTGAAGAGTTCGCGGGCAGGGCTCAGGCCGGACAACAGGACGCGAGTGATGGTTTCCCACCGTTTTTTTCCAAGGAGCAAGACAATCAGCATGAATCGCAATCTTTTTGTAGCAACGGCGCTTGGCGCCGGGATGACGGCTGCCTCGGCCGTGGCACAGGCTCCGGCCAGCGCAGCAGCTCAGCCAGCGGCAACGGCGGCGACCACGTCCGCAGCCGCACCGCAGGCGGTACCGGCCAAGGTGGCCTTGATCGCGTTTGAACAGGCCGTGATCGCGACGAACGAGGGTCAGCGATCGGTGCAGGATGTGCAGAAGAAGTATGAGCCGAAGAAGTCGCAGATCGACACGCTGGCGACGGAGGTCGACTCGTTGAAGAAGCAGCTGCAGAGCGCGCCGGCGACGTTGTCGGACGAGGAGCGCCAGACGCGGCTGAAGAACATCGACACGAAGGAGAAGCAGCTGAACCGGGACGCCGAGGATGCGCAGACGGCGTATAACACCGATCTCCAGGAGGCGCTGGGCAAGGTGGCGCAGAAGGTTTCGGGAACGGCGAAGCAGTATTGCCAGCAGAGCGGGTTTACGCTGCTGCTGGATGTGAGCAACCAGGCGAGCAGCGTGATGTGGGCGCTGCAGTCGGCAGAGGTGACGCAGGCGGTTGTAGATGCTTACAACAAGAGTTCGGGGATTGCGGCACCGCCGCCCTCGGCGCCCTCGGCCGGGCGACCTGGGCAAGGGACGCCATCGGCTGGGCGACCTGGGCCAGGAGCACCGCGAACGACGCCCCGACCGGCGACAACGCCGCGGTAGCTAATCCTGGAGGATTGGAGTGAGAGGGGAGAACTTTGATTCTCCCCTTTTGCTTGCAATCACACGTGATTGTGGAAAAGTCTGTGGATTGAATTCTTGAATTACGGGCGGACAAGGTGGGTGGAGGCTTGGTACGCGAAGGTTTCCTTAATGGCCGTAAACTATTTCATCTCTGTAGCTTACGGCTATGTCGCGAGGGTAACAAAGGAGCTTTTTGGGGCAATTTCGTGAAGTGCTTTGCGGTCAACGCTTTCCCACAGAAGTAGGTTAGAAGAATGTTACGAAAGGCAGAGGTTGCCTGGATTCTGGAGTGGTGGGGACTGGTTCCCAGGCCGCCGGATGGTTCGTAATCAGTAATGTGCGGGGCTAGTCTTCGCCGACTTTGAGGACGGCGAGGAAGGCTTCCTGGGGGATGTCGACCTTGCCGATGCGCTTCATGCGCTTTTTGCCTTCTTTTTGCTTGTCGAGGAGCTTGCGCTTGCGGGAGATGTCGCCGCCGTAGCATTTGGCGATGACATTTTTGCGGATGGCGGTGACGGTCTCGCGGGCGATGATTTTGGCGCCGATGGCGGCCTGAATGGCGACCTCGAACATCTGCCGGGGGATGAGCTCGCGCATTTTGGAGACGAGGGCCTTGCCGCGGTCGTAGGCGGCGTCTTTGTGGACGATGACGGAGAGGGCGTCGACGGGATCGCCGCCGATGAGGATGTCCATCTTGACCATGGGGGAGATCCAGGAGCCGGCGAGGGCGTAGTCGAGGGAGGCGTAGCCGCGGGAGACGGACTTGAGGCGGTCGTAGAAGTCGAGGACGATCTCGTTGAGGGGTAGCTCGTAGGTGAGCATGACGCGGGTTTCGGAGACGTACTCAAAATTTTTCTGGCGGCCGCGCTTGTCTTCGACGAGCTTGAGGATGCCGCCGACGTACTCCTCGTTGGTGAGGATTTTGGCGGTGATGACGGGCTCCTCGATGGTTTCGATCTCGGTGGAGTCGGGCCAGCGCGAGGGGTTGTCGACTTCGACGACGGAGCCGTCGGTGAGGGTGATCTTGTAGCGGACGCCAGGGGCGGTGGTGATGAGGTCGAGGTTGTACTCGCGTTCGAGACGTTCCTGGATGATTTCGAGGTGGAGGAGGCCGAGGAAGCCGCAGCGGAAGCCGAAGCCGAGGGCGACGGAGGACTCGGGCTCGAAGTTGAAGGAGGCGTCGTTGAGGCGGAGTTTTTCGAGGGCGTCGCGGAGCAGGGCGTGCTCGTGGGAGTCGACGGTGTAGAGGCCGGCGAAGACCATAGATTTAATGTCTTCGAAGCCGGGGAGGGCTTCGGTGCAGGGGCGGTCGACTTCGGTGAGGGTGTCGCCGACCTTGGTGTCGGCGACGTTTTTGATGGTGGCGACGAAGAAGCCGACCTCGCCGGCGGAGAGCTCTGTGAGTTCGACGGGTTTGGGGGTCATGACGCCCATGGATTCGACGTCGAACATTTTGCCGTTGGACATGACTTTGATCTTCATGCCCTTGCGGAGGCGGCCGTTGATGATGCGAGCGAGGACGACGACGCCGCGGTAGGCGTCGAACCAGGAGTCGAAGATGAGGGCCTGGAGGGGGGCATCGGGGTCGCCGAGCGGGGGCGGGAGGAGGTTGACGACGGCTTCGAGGACGGCTTCGACGTTGAGGCCGGTTTTGGCGGAGACGGCGATGCTGTCGTCGGCGGGGAGGCCGACGGACTTTTCGATCATCTCCTTGGTGCGCTCGATGTCGGCGGAGGGGAGGTCGATTTTGTTGATGATGGGGATGATCTCGAGGCCGTTGGAGATGGCGAGATAGGCGTTGGCGAGGGTTTGGGCCTCGACGCCCTGGGAGGCGTCGACGACGAGGAGGGCGCCTTCGCAGGAGGCGAGCGAGCGGGAGACCTCGTAGGAGAAGTCGACGTGTCCGGGGGTGTCGATGAGGTTGAGCTGGTAGGTTTCACCGTCGTGGGCCTTGTACATCATGCGGACGGTGTGGGCCTTGATGGTGATGCCGCGTTCGCGCTCGAGGTCCATGGCGTCGAGGACCTGCGCCTGCATTTCACGGGAGGTGACGGAGCCGGTGAGTTCGAGCAGGCGATCGGAGAGGGTGGATTTGCCGTGGTCGATGTGCGCGATGATCGCGAAGTTGCGGATGTGGGACGGATCCATGCGGGGTAGGCGGGGCCTCAGAGATCATCTTAACATCCGGTGGTGGAGGGCGAACCGTATAGGAGGTGGGATGGAGGCTGGGCCTGGTTGTTGCCGGGCGGGCTGGAGCGAGGAGAGGGAAGGCGGGGCTGCGACGGAACTGACGCGTCCGTTCCCGAGTCGAGGCGGAAGGAACGCAGCGACGTTGCGGTGAGGATGGACTGTGCCTGGAAGTAGAGCCGAAGAGATCAGATTCTGTGGCGTAGCCGAAGTATGCTGAGAGGTGTGCCGGCGGAGCGATGGGCGAGGGAGCAGCGGGCCGGCGCGGATCGGCGCGAGACGAGCGTCTAACACGACAGGCGCGTACGGGAACCTGAGGACGAATGACGACTGCTTACCTGAATCGCGTAGCGACGGCTGTTCCGGAGTTCGATGTTCACCAGCCCTTTGTCGGGTTCGCGGCGGAGATGCTGGAGTCGGAGCGGACGCGCGGGTTGTTCCGACGGATGGCGCGGGTGTCCGGGATTCGGCGACGGTTTTCGGTGTTGAACCCGGATGTGCTGGGCAAGGCAGGATCGGTGGATGCGGCGAAGTTTTACACGCGAGGTGCGTTTCCGGGAACGGCCGCGCGGATGCAGGTGTATGAGGAGCATGCGCCGAAGCTGGCGCAGAAGACGCTGGATCGATTGCAGCTAAGTGCGGAGGAGCGTGCGCGCGTGACGCATGTGGTGGTGACCTCGTGCACGGGCTTGTATGCTCCGGGTCTGGACTTCGAGATGATGGACTACCTCGGGCTGTCGCCGACGATTGAGCGGACGGTGATCGGGTTTATGGGCTGCTACGCGGCGATGAACGCGTTGAAGGTGGCGCGGCACATTGTGCGCTCGGAGCCGGAGGCGGCGGTTCTGGTGTTGAACCTGGAGCTGTGCACGCTGCATTTGCAGGAGACGCAGGATCTGGAGCAGGTGTTGTCGTTTCTGGTGTTCAGCGACGGATGCGCGGCGTCGCTGGTGACCTCGGACGCGAGGGGTTTGTCGTTGGACAGCTTTCGATCGGTGGTGATTCCTGAGACGCGCGACCTGATTACGTGGAACATTCGCGAGCTGGGCTTCGACATGCTGCTTTCGGGGCGGGTTCCGGGAGAGATCGCGCGATCGTTGCGGCGGCTGTCGCAGGGCGACGGAGCGACGCAGGAGATTACTGGCGGCCGGGGGGCGAAGGAGATCGACCTGTGGGCGGTGCACCCGGGCGGGCGATCGGTGCTGGACGCGGTCGAGGACGGTCTGGGCTTGGAGGAGGGAAAGCTGGCGGCATCGAGACATACGCTGGAGTGCTTTGGCAATATGTCGTCGGCTACGGTGATGTTTGTGCTGGAGCAGGTGATGCGGGGGGCGAGGGCAGGGCAGAGCGGGTGTGCGATGTCGTTTGGTCCCGGTTTGACGGCAGAGACGATGCTGTTCCATGCGGCGTAAGGAGCTGGGGGAGTGGCGCGCGTGGACGGCGGCGGACTTCGCGGTGCGTGCCGACCCGGCGGCGCTGCCGGAGTGGATGGATGAGCCGTGCTCGAGCGAGACGCTGCGGGCTTGCCTGCGGGATATCGAGTGGGCGAATCGGTTTACGGTGTCGCACAGGCCGACGTTGAATTTTCTAGAGCGGGTGGCGAAGCGAGAGGCGGGCCGGGAGCTCCACATTGTGGACGTTGGGTCTGGGTACGGCGAGATGCTGCGCAAGGTGTACCACTGGGCGAGGCGGACGGGGGTGCGGGTGCGGCTGACGGGGATCGATCTCCAGCCGAAGACGGCGGCGATCGCGGCGGAGGCGACGCGCGAAGCGGGGTTGCCGGAGGATGCGATCTCGTGGAGGACGGGCGATGCGATGCTGGCGGAGACAATGGGGCCGACGGATGTGGTGTTGAGCTCGCTGGTGATGCATCACCTGCCCGACCCGGAGATTGTGCGGTTTGTGCGGTGGATGGAGCGGGACGCGCGGGCGGGCTGGTACATGAACGACCTGGAGCGGCAGCCCGTGCCCTCGTGGCTGTTTGGGGCGCTGGCGCGGTTGGTGCCGCTGCATGAGTTTGTGCAGCATGATGGGCCGGTGTCGTTTCGGAGGGCGTTTCGGATTGGGGATTGGGAGCGGCTGCTGCGGGAGGCTGGGGTGGAGGATGGAGCGGCGAGGATAGCCCGGGTGTTTCCGGCGCGGCTGTGTGTGGAGCGGATGCGGTGATGGGGGGCGCGCACGCGGGGCCGCTGGTGGTGGGTGGAGGTGTGGCGGGAGCCGCGGTGGCGACGCTGCTGGCTCGCGGTGGAGCGCGCGTGACGCTGCTGGAGCAGAACCCCGATGCGCGGCACAAGATGTGCGGGGAGTTTCTGTCGACGGAGGCGTGTGAGTCGTTGCTGACGATGGGGCTGGACGTGCGGGTGCTGGGAGCTCTGCCGGTGCGGCGTGTGCGGCTGGTGGGGAGGGGCGCGTATGTGGAGAATGGGCTGCCTTTCGAGGCGCAGTCGCTGACGCGGCGGGTGCTGGACCGGGCGATGCTGGAGATGGCGGAGGCGAGTGGGGTGACGGTGTGCCGGGGAAAGCGGGTGGAGGCGGTGGTGGTGGAGGACGGGGGAGCGTGGCGGGTGCGGACCTCGGACGGGGAAGAGATGTGCGTGGCGGACGTCTTTATGGCGAGCGGCAAGCATGACGTGCGGGGGCATGCGCGGCCGGATGGACCACAAGGATCGCTGATTGCTTTTAAGCAGTACTTTCGGCTGACAGGGGAGCAGAGCGCGGAGCTGTCGGGCGGGATCGAGCTGATGATGTTTGAGGGCGGGTATGCGGGCATCCAGATGGTGGAGGGTGGGCACGCGAATATGTCGCTGCTGGTGGAGGCGCGGCGATACAAGGCGCTGGGCGGCGGTTGGGAGGCGCTGCTGCGGGGGATGCAGGCGGACTCGGCGCATATGCGACGCCGGCTGACAGGAGCGGAGGCGGTGCTGGAGCGGCCGCTGAGTCTGTCGAGGATTCCGTACGGGTATCTGCGGCGCGAGGCGCAGGAGCGGGGGCTGTGGTACCTGGGCGATCAGGCGGCGGTTATTCCGTCGTTTTCGGGGGACGGGATGGCGATTGCGCTGCATACGGCGCGGGTGGCGGCGGAGGTGTACCTCCGCGGGCAGGGCGCGCGGGAGTTGACGAGGAGATTGTCGGGGGAGTTGGGCGGGCTGCTGTGGAGGGCGACGACGCTTTCGCGGATGATGGTGTCGGACGCGGGGCAGCGTGCGTTGAGCGGGTTGACGTGGGCAATGCCGTCGCTGCTGGGGAAAGGAGCGGCGGCGACGCGGATTCCGGCGCGAGCGCGCAAGCGGCTCCATTCCGGCGCGGGCGGGGATTGAGGAGGGCGGACGGAGCGGGGTCGAGGAAGAGAGGTTTCGGGCTGGGTAGCGTCTTACAATGATCGAGGACGATGACCGAGACGAATGTGGGCAGGCGCGGGCGGCGATGGATGGGGGTGGTGGGATGGGTTCCGCTGCTGTTGTTGATGGGGTGTCCGCAGGACGAGGCGGGGGCTCCGGGGAAGGTGTCGACGAGCGTGACGGCACCGGCGTCGATGCCGGCGCCGACGCCGATGGAGAGTTCGCCTGCGAGCGTGACGACGACGAGCAGCGTGGCGCCTGCGACGGCGGCCGCACAGAACCCGGCGCAGGCGCAGAGGGTGCAGCAGATTATCGCGCAGGCGGAGAGCGCGTATGCGAGCGGCGTGAGTAACTACCGGGCGGGCAAGCTGGATGCGGCGCGGCACGACTTTGATTTTGCCGTGGATCTGATGCTGACGAGCGGCATGGACGTGAAGGCGGATGCGCAGCTGTCGGATGAGTTCGACCATCTGCTGAGCGCGGTGAATTCGCTGGAGATGGCGGCGTTGAAGCAGGGCAATGGGTTTTCGGCGCCGGTGGAGGCGGCGCCGCTGGATGCGGCGACGGATCTGACGTTTGCGCCGAACCCGGAGCTGGTGGCGAAGTTGAAGACGGAGCTGAATACGACGTCGGACCTGCCGCTTGTGATCAACGACCAGGTGGCTGGGTATATCGGCGTGTTTTCGACGTCGGACAGTTTTCGCAGGCACATGGCGGCATCGTTGCAGCGGGTGGGCAAGTATCGCGGCCTGATTCAGCAGGTGCTGAAGGAAGAGGGCGTGCCGCAGGATCTGATTTATCTGGCGGTGGCGGAGTCGGGATTTCAGCCGCAGGCGATGAATGCGAAATCGGGCGCGGGGGGGATGTGGCAGTTCATGACGTTCACGGGTGCGGAGTATGGTCTGATCCGCAACGGCTACTTCGACTACCGATTCGATCCGGAGAAGAGCACACGGGCGTATGCGCGGTATATCAAGAAGCTGTACGGGATTACGGGCGACTGGTATTTGGCGATGGCCTCGTACGACTGGGGCCTGGGGTATGTGCAGAGGGCTGTCTCGCGAACGGGGTATGCGGACTTCTGGGAGTTGTACCGTCGCAATGCGATGCCGGCGGAGACGCGGGCGTATGTGCCGAAGATTCTTGCGGCGGTGATCATGGCGAAGAACCCGGAGCGGTATGGGCTGGACAAGCTGGTGCCGAGCCCGCCGGTGATCTACGACACGGTGTCGACGGACTATGCGATCGACGTGCGTCTGGTGGCGGATGTGACGGAGGTTTCGGTGCAGGAGATTGTGGCGCTGAACCCATCGCTGCTGCGGCTGAGCACGCCGAGGGATATTTCGTTCGACCTCCATATTCCTCCAGGGACGAAGCAGATTTACGCGGATCGGCTGAAGGCGATACCGGAGGAAAGGCGATCGAGCTGGCGATTCCATGTGACGCGCACGGGAGAGACGATCGAGACCATTGCGACGACGCTGCACTCGCACGCGAACGACATCGCGGCCGCGAGCGGTTTGGCGGTGGGGGACGAGGTTGCGGAGGGCGATGAGCTGGTGGTGCCGGTGGCGCCGGTCGCGGCGGCGAACGGGTCGCATCCACAGCGGTATGCGGTACGCCGTGGAGACACGCTGGTGACGGTGGCGGATCGGTTTAACGTGTCGGTGGAGGAGCTGCGGCAGTGGAATCATCTGCGGTCAGGGAGCGTTAGCGCGGGCCGCGTGCTGGCGGTATCGGAGCCGGTGCGGATGGCGCCGACGGCGCATCTTCGGGGACGACGCGGAGCGCGGGGACGGGTTGCGGCAACGCGCGGCGGAGGTGCTGCGATGCGATCGCGAGGACGCGTGGCCGGCGCCTCGACGAGCTCCGCCGCGAGTCGTGGCACGGGATCTCGACAAGCCCTAGCGTCGCGTCGCGCGAGCTCCTTGTCTAAGGCGACAAAGAGCTCTTCGCGAGCGAGCAAACGCACGGCTGGCCGATAAGCTTCCGGACCGAAAAGATTGCTTGCCATCACCATCGCCACCGATGCAGTATGTTGCTAGAATTCGTTCCGCGATGTGCGTCGAACGTTTTTGTTGCATCGTAATCAGTGCAGTGGCGTGAGCGCGCGGGGAGAGGAACAGACATGAGTTTTGAAGAGACGGTCAGGTTGTATGCGGCTGCGCACGATGCGGATGCGGATGGGGACGACCAGGATCTTGATCTCGTCGGCGGTGAGGACGAGGAAGAAGAGGAGGTTGTGCTGACCTCCTCGGATGATGATGACGCGAGCGCGGACGACGATGCTGACGAAGACGATGATGCTGATGACGACGATGACATCGTGACGGGCGAGGAAGACGAGCCGTCGGTTGCGGACGATACGGACAAGCTGCTGCACCACCATGGGACGCACGCCGAGGATGCGAGTCTGTATGCGGCGCCTTCGACGCCCGCTGATCCGTACACCCCAGCCGATCGCTACTCGGAGCTTCCGGAGGAGAGTGAGGCGGAGACGAGCGTTGGCAGGTCGTTGAAGAGCTCGAGGGCGGCCGCGGAGGCCAAGGCAGAGGACGAATCGGAGATGGAGGGGAGCGGATCGAAGGGGGCGAAGGCGTTGAAGCCGGCGCCAGCGAGGTCTGGGTCGGCTCGTTCCGGGACGTCTCGTTCTGAGACGAGGGTGTCTGGGTCAACATCGGTGCCTGCGATATCGGTTCCCGCGAAGAAGGCAGCAGCAAAGAAGGTAGCCGCGAAGTCCGCTCCTGCGAAGAAGGGGCCTGCGAAGTCGGCTCCGGCCAAGAAAGCGCCGGTAAAATCGGCACCGGCGAAGAAGACGCCGGCGAAATCAGCATCGTCGAAGAAGACGGTTGCAAAGAAGATCTCAGGATCTGCCGCAGCGAGGTCGAGTGCTCAACGCGGCGGGAAGGTCACTCCGAAGCGAGGGGTGTCTGGCAGCAAGGGCACTACAGGCAGCAAAAAATCAATAGCGAGAGGTACCACCTTGGCAACAGCAAAGAAAGCACCTGCAAAGAAGGCACCGGCGAAGAAGGCAACGGCAGCGAAGACTTCGACCGCAGCAAAGAAGGCACCTGCAAAGAAGACGACGGCAACGAAGGCAACCGCTGCCAAGAAGACCACCGCAGCAAAGAAGACACCGGCAAAGAAGACGGCGGCAAAGAAGTAGACGTCCTCTCCCATCATTCTTAGGCAAGCAAAAGTGCCCGAGCTCTCCAAAAGAGCCCGGGCATTTTTGCGTCTGTCGAGGAGGGTGGGGCTACTTCGTGCCTTCCTTGATGGCGGCGAGGACCTCGTCACTGTGATTGTCGATGTCCTTCACGTCCCAGACCCTGGCAACTTTGCCGTCGGGGGAGATGAGAAAGGTTTCGCGGCTGGCGAACTTGGCGACGCCGAAGTTCTTGACCGGGACGCCGTACTGGTCGATGACCTTGTGGTCAGGGTCGGCGAGGAGCTTGAAGGTGAGGCTGTCCTTGGTGCAGAAGCTCTTGTGGCTTTCGACGGTGTCGAGCGAGACCCCGAGGACGACGGCGTTGGCGGCGGTGTATTTGGCCTGATCACGCTGAAAGTTGTGGGCCTCCTTGGTGCAGCCGGAGGTCTGGTCCTTGGGGTAGAAGTAGAGGACGACCCACTTGCCTTTGTAGTCGGCGAGGGAGACGTTCTTGTCTTCCTGCGAGGGCAGGGTGAAGGTGGGGGCGGTGGCGCCGACGGCCAGGGTATCCGGTGCGGCATGGGCTTTTGGACCGAGGGTGAAGATGGCCGCGGCGGCGAGAAGAGTTGCGGAGATGACGGAGTTGCGCATGCGTTCCTTCTTTCTGATTTCGTTGACGACGATAGCAGGCCCGATTGGATGACGCACGGCGATCGGGAATGGTTTTGTCGAAGGTGGCTACGTCGCTTCGGATTTTACTCTGCGGTGATGGCGATCTGTGCGGCGTTGGCGGCGGCGAGGATGGCGGGAGGGTCGAAGAGGAGGGTGCGGCCGGCTTCGATGGAGAGGCAGGAGGCGCCGGCCTCGCGCATGGTTTCGATGGTGCGGAGACCGATGACGGGGACGTCGAAGCGCATGTCCTGATTGGGTTTTGCGACTTTGACGACGGTGAGGGAGCGGCGGAGGGTGGGGTTGGCAAGGTCGCTTGTGTTGCCGGTTTCGAGGGTGCGGAGGAGATTGCCGGCGCGGGTGATGGTGGCGTCGGTGCCTTCCATGGCTTCGACCGCGACGCAGGCGCCGGCGGCGATGACGACGGTCTGGCCGAGGTCCCAGGCGGCGAGGGCGCGGGCTACGGAGCGGCCGTAGGCGATGTCTTTTTGCTCGTGCTCGTCGGGGTGGCGGATGGTGAGGATGCCGGGGCGGGCGAGGAGGGGCTCGAGATATTCGGTGGAGCTGATGAGGTGGATGCCTTCGTCGGCGAGGACCGCGGCTACCGCGCCGAGGAGCATGTCAGTGGAGCGGGAGCGGAGGTTGAGGAGGAGTTTGGCGAGGCGCCAGTCGGGGCGGATGGAGGAGAAGATCTGCTTGTGCCTGACCTGGCCGGCCATGGTGGCGCGGGTGACGCCCTCGGCCTTGAAGGTGTCGATGAGGTGGGAGAGTTCGCCGAGCGAGAGCCAGTGGAGGTGGATGCTGGGGTCGTTGGCGGCGCGGGTGGTGATGTCGGGGTCGGTCTCTTCGCGGAGGGCGGCGACGACGACGGTGAGGCCGTGGGCTCGGGCAGCGTCGAGGAGGAGGAAGGGGAAGCGGCCGTTGCCGGCGATGAGGCCTAGCTTATCGTTCATCGGTGATCGCCGTGAATGATGCATTGAGCGTCGTCAGGCTTTGAACCTCGAGCTATATGTGTGGATTCATCTGCAATGGTTTCACGACTCAGCTCCGTCACCGTCTTGTACAAGTCGAAGATGAGTATTGGGACCTTCTGAATGGGCATAGGAGTTACTTGATGATGCCGCGGGTGCTCGCGGCGATGAAGTCGGCGAGGTATTGGACGTGTTCGGCGGTGGGGTCGGAGGGGGAGAGGGTGGAGCGGATGTCGGCGAGGGCGTCGGTGGTGTTGCGTTTGGAGGACAGCAAAAAGCGGAAGGCTTCGCGGAGGGGTTTGAGCTGGGCGGGGGTGAAGCCGCGGCGTTCGAGGCCTACCTTGTTGAGGCCGTAGGCGTGGTTGTTGCGTTCGATGGAGGTGAGGGAGTAGGGGAGGACGTCCTGGGTGATGGTGGTTCCGCCGCCGATGTAGGAGTAGCGGCCGATGCGGCAGAACTGGTGGACGGGGCAGAGAGCGCCGACGACGGCGAAGTCCTCGACGGTGACGTGGCCGGCGAGGGTGGCGGCGTTGGCGAGGATGCAGCCGGAGCCGATGTGCGAGTCGTGGCCGATGTGGGTGTAGGCCATGATGAGGCAGTCGTTGCCGACGGTGGTGACGCCGCCACCACCGGCGGTGCCTCGGGAGATGGTGACGTACTCGCGGATAGTGTTGCCGTCGCCGATGTGTAACTGGGTTGGTTCGCCGGCGTACTTGAGGTCTTGCGGGGCGATGCCGAGGCAAGCGAAGGGGAAGACGCGGTTGTTGCTGCCGAGGGTGGTGTGGCCGTCGAGGACGACATGGGAGACGAGCTCGCAGGCTTCGCCGAGGATGACGTAGGGACCGATTGTGCAGAAGGGGCCGATGGTGCAGGAGGCGGGGATGATGGCACCAGGGGCGATGATGGCGGTGGGGTGGATGGCCGGGGCTGCGCCGGATTGTGGTTGATCGCTCACGGAGGATTTAGCTGGGGGACTCGATCGGG
>JAABUO010000379.1_pt1 | contig 92789 bp, 90 predicted proteins | sample 5559291 | NCBI WGS metagenome assembly JAABUO01 (sample SAMN10711878, study PRJNA513372) | rock metagenome | isolation source: Antarctica rocks | place: Antarctica: Victoria Land, Finger Mt sud
GTCGCTGGTGGGTGTGCCAGCGCCGTAGACGAACCAGGCGCCGAGGGGGAACTGGGAGTGCAGCTCGATGCGGCGCAGCCGCTGCTGGTCGTCGATCCACACGTCGACCGGCTGCGGGCCGGGAGCTGGGTGGCAGCCGGCGGCCCGCCGGTAGCGCTGTTCGGCTTGGCTGCGGGCACGGGCAGCGGTCCGCGCCGGGTCGACGGTCAGCCGGAGGTGACGTGTCGAGGTGCCGTCGATCTGCTCGGTCCCTACCGAGGCCACCTTTCCGTCGGCGTCTGCCAGCAGCCGGGACAGCGCGGCCGGCAGGTCGGCCGGTGTGGCGGCTATCAGCAGTGGGGAGCTTCCCAGTACATGGCGCTCTTGGGCGGACAGATCGGTGCGTAGCCACGGTTTGTCCGGACCGAGGTGGGAAAACCCGGGCGGCTGCTGCTGGTGCTCATAGCTGGCGGTGCCGATTCGCCGGGTCTCGCTGCCGCCGCCATAGGGCTGGTGCTGAAGCAGGTCGCTGCTGTCGGCGCGGAAGTCGACGACACCATTGCTGCTTGTCGTTTGAGTGGCGTTCGCCCCGGGGGAGTTGACGTCCAGGCGGCTTGTCAGCAGCAGCCGGGCGGTGCCGGCGGCAGCCGTCGCGGACGCTGCCCGCCCGATGAGCTGGTCAGCCGGAATGGTGGACGCCGGCTGCGTGACCCCGGGCCGCTGGGTGCCACAGCCGGCGAGCACGCCGGCTACACAGAAAGCGGCCACCGCCAATCGGGCACCGTCCACCAGGTCTCCCGCCGTTGGCCTACGTGCCGCCCAATGCCGCGAGCAGGTCGCGGTCGTCGACGACCAGACCGCCGCGGCCGTGACTCGGTCTTGTTGCAGCGCACCGGGCGGTAACCGTAGCCCGGCGGCGGCCGCCCACGCAACAGACCGTTACTTTGAGTAGCCGGGCCAAACCGCGGTACCACGGGTGGGAGGACGGCGGGCGAGTCCGGGGCAGGGGCAGGGGCGCGTCGCGCATTAGATGCAAGATCATGTTCCGGGCACTTGACATAAGTTCACTTATCGGCGGTCGGTGTTCCGGCAGGTCAGCCGCACATTTTGATCCGATCAAGTTGGCCGTAAAGGTTGCGGTACGGGCAACGCCCTGCATGGCCAGTTGTCACAGCCGCACCGCGGGCTGGTGTCCAGCACCACCGCGAGGACCTCGAAGTCCCCGTGACGCACACGTGGCCTACCGGTGCCCGGAGCTTGGTGTGGCGGGCTGACGCGCAGGTTGGGTTCCACGCCGATCCGAGATGCAACGACCAGGTTGTCGATACGGCGAACCACCGCAGCGCCCTGATCTTCTACGCCGTGCCCGGCCTCGTCGGCTGCCGCTGCCGTCACCGTTGTCAGCGTCGTGGTGCCGAACAGTGCTCGGTGTCCGGTCAGCACCTCGACCAGTGGCACGCCGTAGCAGCCATAGAGCGCGGCGTTGCTTGACCGTGGGCGAGCGAGACTCCCGCTCGTTGGAGCTGACAGCGGGAGCGGGGACCTGTCCCCGGTCAAGCTCGGCAGTACAGCGGGGGCCAGATCGAGCTGCTGGCGCATCTCCAGGAGCGTAGCCCCGAGCCCGTCAGCTATCCCGCCTTCCCCAACCACGTTGGTCACGCAGCGTAGTGGAAGGCGCCACAGGCACTATCTACTACTCGAGCGGCTATCCGGGCGCATATCGAACCCGGCGGTTCTTCTGGTGGGCTCGCCTCCCGGCTAAGTAAGAGCTCGGCCTGTTCATGGCCCTACGGGACGAGCTCGGGGTGTTGCCAAGATGAAGGCCCCTGCCGGCAGGGTTTGTTGCGTCAAACAAGGCTGACTCTGACGCGATCTCGCCTGCCCTAGCAATCGCCGTTCCTCCGCGAGCCACTCGCCTACAGGCGTGGCTCCGGCTGTGCTGCACTCACCGCACTCGCCTGAGCAGCTGGTCGCGTGCCAGTACTACCCACTGCACCTGGTTGGTGCCTTCGTAGATCTGGGTGATCTTCGCGTCACGCATCATCCGCTCGGCTGGGAAGTCGCGGGTGTAGCAATACCCTCCGAGCAGCTGCACAGCGTCGATGGTGACCGCCATGGCCGTGTCGCTGGCGAAGCACTTCGCGGCGGCGGAGGAGAACGTCAGGTCGCCCTCGCCGCGCTCGGAACGTGATGCTGCGGCGTTGGTCAGCTGACGCGCCGCCTCGAGCTTGATCGCCATGTCGGCGAGCATGAACTGCACGCCCTGGAACTTGGCCACGGCCTTGCCGAACTGGCGGCGCTGCTTGACATAGCCGGCGGCGAGGTCGAGAGCGCCTTGGGCGATGCCGACGGCCTGCGCCGCGATCGTGATCCGGGTGTGGTCCAGGGTCCGCATCGCCAGCGACATGCCATCGCCCTCGGCGCCGAGCAGCCGGTCGCCAGCAAGGCGCACCTCGTCGAAGTAGACCTCCCGGGTCGGGCTCCCTTGATCCCCAGCTTGCGCTCGGGCGTGCCGAAGCTCACCCCGGCGTCGGTCTTCGCCACCAGGAAGGCGCTGATGTGCCGGCCGCGCTGGGCTGCCGGGTCGGTCACGGCGAACACCACGTACGAGTCGCCGCGACCGGCGTTGGTGATCCACCGCTTCACACCGTCAAGCACCCACCCGTCGCCGTCCCGGACCGCTCTAGCGCGCATCGACGCCGCATCCGAGCCGCGTCCGCCTCGGACAGCGCATAGCAGAACAGTGCCTGCCCGGCGGCCAGCGGGCCCAGCCACTGCTGCTTCTGCGCCTCGGTCCCGGCCAGCAGCACGGGCAGCGACCGAGCTTGTTCACCGCCGGGATCAGCGACGAGGACGCGCACCCGCGGGCGGCCTCCTCGATCACCAGGCAGGCCGCCAGCGCGTCGGCGGCGTTGCCGCCGTACGCCTTCGGCACATGCACCGCATGCAGGCCAGCGGCCCGCAGCGCGTCGTAGGCCTCCTGCGGGAACCTGGCGTCCCCATCGACCAGCGCCGCGTACGGCGCGATCTTGTCCGCCACGAAGTCACGCACCGCCTCGCGCAGCGCCAGATGCTCGGTGGACAGCGCGTAGGTGTCGAACGTGGCTGCACCTCCTTGAGCAGGATGGGCCGACCGTAGCTAGCTAGACGGCCAGGCACCTGTCACCGGGAAATAGCGCGACGTTGTCCAACGGCGACACGTGGGCAGGACGCAACATGAACCGGGAAAGCGTGAGCGGGTGAACGGATCGGGCGGCTTTGAGCTGGGAACCGAGGGCCCCGGCAGCCACGTTGCTACGGGTATCGGGTGTCCGAGACAGCGGCCCCCGCAAGCGCCGAAGAAATCTGCGAGCAGGACGTCGAGTTCGCCCTCGTCCGGTCAGTGGCCGGCCGGGCTTGAGCGCCACGGGCGGCAACACCGGTACGCAAGATTAGTCAGCGACTGCCTCGCTCGCGGCGAGATCCGCGTGCTGCTGGCGGAGTTCGCGCTTGAGGATCTTTCCGCTGGGGTTCTTGGGGAGGTGCTCGGCGAGCACGACGTACTTCGGGCGCTTGAAGCCGGCCAGGTGCTCGCGGGCGTGCGCGTTCACCTGCTCGACCGTGAGCGGGGCGCCGGCCTTGGGCACCACCACAGCGGTGACGGCCTCGATCCAGTGCGGGTGGCCGATGCCGAACACCGCTACCTCGGCGACGCCTTCGAGCCGGTAGATCGTCTCCTCGACCTCCCGGCTCGCGACGTTCTCCCCACCCGTCTTGATCATGTCCTTCTTGCGGTCGACGACGGACAGGTAGCCGTCCTCGGTCATCACCCCGAGGTCACCGGAGTGGAACCAGCCGTTGCGGAACGCGGCCGCGGTCTTGTCCTCGTCGTGGTAGTAGCCCAGCGCGGCGTGCGGGCTGCGATGCACGATCTCGCCGACCTCGCCGGGCGGCACCGGGTCGTCCTCGTCGTCGACCAGCCGGGTCTCCACGTTGATCGACGCCCGGCCGGCGGAGCCGGCGAAGGGCAGCTGTTCGTGCGGGCGCAGGATCGTGGCCAGCGGCGCCATCTCGGTCTGGCCGTAGAAGTTCCAGAACGACACGTTGGGCAGCCGGCGCTGCAGTTCGCGCAGCACCTGCACTGGCATCGCGGACGCTCCGTAGTAGCCCTTGCGCAGCGAGGACAGGTCGCGGGCCTCGAAGTCGGGAGAGCGCAGCAGCGAGATCCAGACCGTCGGCGGGCAGAACAGCTTCGTGGCCTGCTCCCGTTCGATCGTGGCCAGCAGCGCGGCCGGCTCCGGTGTCGGCAGCAGAATGCTCGTCGCTCCCAGGTAGACGTCGACGCTGAAGAAGCAGTCCAGCTGCGCGCAGTGGTACATCGGCAGTGAATGCACCTCGACGTCCTCGACGCTCATTCCGCCGTCGATCGCGCAGCTGACGTACTGGGCGATCAGTGAGCGGCTCGAGAGCATCACCCCCTTGGGGCGCGACTCGGTGCCGGAGGTGTACATCAGCCGCAGCGGGTCGTCGTCGTCGATCGGGACACCAGGCTCGCTGGCGTTCCCTTCCTCGATCCAGCTTTCGACGTCCTCCCAACCCTCGCTGGGGGCGGCGCCGGACAGGGCGATCTCGCCGCGTATGCCGCTGGTCAGCCCGGCCGCGGCCAGTGCCTTCTGCGCGGTGGGAGCGAGCGCGTCCTCCGTCACCATGCCGGCGGCGGCGCAGTGGGCAAGGATGAAACCGATCTCCTCGGGGCCGAGCATGAAGTTCACCGGCACCAGAATCACGCCGAGCTTGGCGGTCGCGAACACGAGCACCGCGTACTGCCAGCAGTTGTGCGACAGCAACGCGAGCCGGTCCCCCTTGGCCAGACCGCGGTCTGCCAGCGCGTGAGCGGTCCGGTTCACCGCCGCGTCGAAGTCCCGGAAGCTCACCCGTCGCTCGCCGGCCACCACCGCCAGCTTGTCCGGGTAGCGCAGCGCGGTCCGACGCAGCAGGTCGCCGACAGAGTGCTGGCGGGCCCTGGCGACGGCCTCGCCGGTCTCGGCGGTATGCGAGATGACCTGGGTCATGGCCGCAGTATGCCCGAGCAGAGGTGCCGCCCGGGGCCATGAAGCAGGACCCGGGTAGCGTCGCTGCGGCCGTGATGCTCATCACCGGAGGAGGGCGGCATGTCCCGCAGTTCCACGATGCCTGCCGAAGCGACCCCGCGCAGCGCGGGCGAAGGCGGGGAGGCTTCCCGTCGGACCCGCAATCCGTCGGCAGCCTCATCCACACCAAACGACGAGGACGAAGCGCTAGAGAACGCGACGGGCGCGGAAGCCGTCGGCATCCCATCGCTGAGGGGGCTCGTAGGCGGAGTCTTGAAGATTCTCGCGCAGCCAGCACCGGCGGCCAGGGAAGCGACGCGGCTGAGCCGCGAGCAGCTCTCCATCGCGCGCGGCCGGTCGGCCCTGGCGCCGTCACCGAAGGACAAGCGTTTCAGCGACCCGGCGTGGTCGCTGAACCCGGGATATCGGCGGCTGTGCCAGACCTACCTCAATGTCGGGGGCTCGCTGGCCCGCCTCGTCGATGACTACGAGGCCGGCGGCAAGGACTGGCACGACACCGAGCGGGCCCGCTTCGCCGTCCAGGCCATGACCAGCCTGCTGGCGCCCACGAACACACTGTTCGGCAACCCAGCTGCGGTGAAGCGGACCTTCGACACGGGCGGACGCAGCGTAGCCCGCGGCCTCGGGCACCTGCTGCATGACCTGCGCCACAACGGCGGCATGCCGTCCCAGACCGACCGGACAGCCTTCACGGTGGGCAAGGATCTGGCGCTCACGCGCGGCGCCGTCGTGCACCGCGACGAAGTCGGGGAATCATCGAGTACGCCCCGAGCACCCCCACTGTCCGGCAGCGACCCTTGCTCATCGTGCCGCCGCCGATCGGGCGCTTCTACTTCCTGGACCTGCGGCCGGGACGCAGCTTCGTGGAATACGCCGTGAGCCGCGGGCTGCGTGTCTTCCTGCTCAGCTGGCGCAACCCGACCCGGGAGCAGGCGGGCTGGGGCCTTGGGACCTACGCGCGGCGCATCCTGGACGCGCTGCACGTCGTCAAGGAGATCAGCGACTCCCCGGACGTGAACATCCTTGGCTTCTGCGCAGGGGGAATCCTCCAGACGACCGTGCTCAGCCACTTGGCGCAGACCCGGGACGACAGCGTCCACAGCGCCGGCTACGCGGTGACCTTGCTCGACTTCGACAGCCGGGCACCCATCGGAGCGTTCTCCTCACCGCGGCTGCTGGAGCTGGCGCGCCGAGAGTCGCGGCGTAGCGGGGTCATCACCGCGCGGTCGATGAGCACGGTCTTTAGCTGGATGCGACCCGACGACCTGGTCTTCAACTACTGGGTCAACCAGTGGCTGATGGGGGGAAGACCCGCCGGTCTTCGACATCCTCGCCTGGAACGCTGACGGCACTAACCTGCCGGCCCGGTTGCACCGGCAGTTCCTCGGTATCTTCCGGGACAACACACTGGTCCAGCCCGGCGCTCTCGAGGTCCTCGGCACGCCGGTCGACCTCAGCATCATCCGCGTGCCGCGACCTTCGTGACCGGCGCAGTCAACGACCACCTGACGCCTTGGAACGGCTGCTACCGCACCACCTCGGCGCTGTCCGGCCCCAGCACCTTCGTGCTGAGCAACGCCGGACACATAGCCAGCTTGGTCAACCCGCCCGGCAACCCGAAGGCGACGTACTTTATCGGGCCGGAGCCAGGACCGGATCCGGAAGTCTGGCGGCAAGCCGCCGAGCAGCGCACGGGCAGCTGGTGGGAGGCGTGGGCCGAGTGGCTGCTGCCGCGCTCGGGCGATGAGCGGCCGGCGGGCGCGGCGCTAGGCGACGCCGCCTACCCACCGCTCGAGCCGGCCCCGGGCTCCTATGTGATGGACCGCACCCCCACGCGCTGAGCCCCGCCGTGGTCCTGCTCCTGCAAGAACTCGCTGATCACCCAGCAGCCCTCGTCGGGCTGCTCCAGCAGGAACAGGTGCCCCCGTCGACCACCCGCAGCCGCGCCCCCGGAATGCTGCGGGACAAGATCCTGCCGTTACGCCGCGGGATGAGCGGGTCGTGGCGCCCGGCGACCACGAGCACCGGCATGCGCAGTCCGCGCAACCACGCGCGACTCGACCAGCCGGTAATGGCATACAGCTGCTGTGAGTAGCCCAAGAACGTCGGCGGGCGGCGCAGCCGGGCTTGCCCGGAGGCGGAGTCCGCAGCCGTGGACGGGTCGCTGCCGAACACCAGCGGCGCGACGAGCCGCAGGTAGGTGCGTGAGTAGTAGCGCGCCGGCGTGGCCATTAGCGCGATCACCCAGGGCGCGGGTGGCTGCCCCCCGAGGCCCGGCATGGTGGCCGCGAGCACCAGCGACCGGACCCGGGAGGGCACCGCGTGCGCCAGCTGCTGGGCCAGTGCGCCGCCCCAGGAGTAGCCCAGCACGTCGATCTGCTCGATGCCGAGCTGATCCAGCACCCACCACCAGGTGCGCGTAGCCGGCCATGCGCATCGCGACCGGCAGGGCGGGGGACGCGCCCGTACCCGGCATGTCCAGCATGACCAGGCGCCGACCAAGAAGCCGGCGGGCCGGCGGTTCCCACATCTCAATGTTGCCGCCGATGCCGTTGAGCAGCAGAAGCGGAGGTCCCTGCCCCCAGGTTGCGACTCGGACCGTGGAGCCGCCGAACTTGATACGACGGGCGGGCGGCCGCCAAGCGTCCCCGTTCGACGGTACGGAGGCGGCACTATCGGCAGCCCGAACCATCAACGCGGCGCCTCTCCAAGTTCGGAACCCGCAGCAGCGGATCGCTCAGCATGCGGGTCCCGGATTCAATCCATATCTGGCTTGCTTGCTTGCGCAGCAGCCACTCGGCAACCGGCTGCCTGCGTGGCGTGCGGCACGTCTAGCATGACGCACGCGTTGTTGCTGCGCTATTATCGGCGGTGCAAGTCGCGCTGGTCAGGTTGCCTTTCGGTCTTATCCGAGGCCTTGGCGCTGGCTTTCGGCACTGACGCGACGCTCCGGGTGGCCAGCTGTCGCAGCCGGGGCGGCGCTGGTGTCCAGGACCACCGCGAGGACCTCGAAATCCCCGTGCCGCATCCATGGGTATCCCCCTTCCCGCGGCCTGACGGGTCTGGCCGGTGCGGCGGTGGGTCGCCGAGGCGGCGAGGCTGCGGAGCGTCTTCATCTCCTGTGCTGTGCCCGTCCAGCTCAGCCACGCGGATCGACCAGCACCTTCCGCTCCCGGCTGCCGCCGCTGGCGAGGTCCGCCAATACCCCGGGAAGCTGGGAGAGCGGCGCGGTCCGGGAGTGCAGCGGCGCGACGTCGATGCGGCCCGCGCCGATAAGGTCCATGGCCAGCGGGAATTCCCCGCGCAGATAGGCCAGCGACGTGCCCACCGTCACCTCCTGCACCAGCCAGCCGGCGATGTCCACTTCCGCCCGGTCGACCGGGTAGCCGACCAACATGACCGAGCCGCCGCGCCGGGCGAACCCGACCGCTGTCTGCACCACCGAGGCGATGCCGGCGCACTCAAAGACCAGGTCGGCGCCCAAACCGTCCGTCCGCTCCCGCACGAGGTCGGAGGCCTCGGATCCGGGAGCCGCCGCGGCGTCGGCGCCGAGGCTGCAGGCCAGGTCCCGCCGTTCCGGATCCGGCTCCACCACGGTTACCGACCCGGCCCCGGCGACGCGGGCCAGCTGCAAGGTCAGCAACCCGATCGGACCGGCCCCCTGCACCACGACGTGGTCGCCGAGCCGCAGCCGGCTGCGTCGGACCGCGTGCAGGCAGATCGTGGTGGGCTCGACCAACGCACACTGCACGTCGTCGAGGCGGTAGTCCGCGTGGATCACGCGCCCGGCGTCGACCCGGATGGCCGGCGCGAAGCCGCCGTGAACCGGGGCACCTGCATCGCGCCCGACGGCCGCCTCGAACACGCGGACGCAGTGCTCCGGATCAGCATGTCGGCACGGCCCGCACCGACCGCAGGCAGGCGGAACCGCGACCACGACCCGGTCCCCCGCCGTCAGGTCGCGGGCCGCGGCCCCGACGGCCCGCACCGTTCCCGCCCACTCATGGCCACAGATCGCGGGGTTGTAGGGGGACCCCGACGCCCAGGCGTGCGCGTCGGTGCCGCACACCCCGCACAAGGAGATGTCGACGACCACGTCCGTGTCGCCGACGACCGGCTCGTCGAACTCCCGCAGTTCAACGCGATGCCGGCCGGTGATGAGTGCTGCCTGCACGGTCGACCCCCTGTCGGCGACGCTGCCGCTCGCGGTGCGCACTTGCGGCCCAAGGCGTCGAGGGTTACTAATATTAGACCCCAGAAAGCCTGAGAAGGGGGCGCATGAGCAGCGCGCCGCAGGGGACCTGCGTCCAGCCGCCCGCAGGCGGCCGCCTTGCGGTCGTGTCCGGTGGCGGAACAGGCATCGGACGAGCGAGCGCGGCAGCCCTGCTCGTAGCCGGCTGCCACCTGCTGCTCCTCGGTCGCCGCCGCCAGCTGCTGGAGTCGGCGGTCGCAGCGCTCGGCGCCGAGGCCGGCGACCGTTGGGTCGGCAGCAGGGTGGTGGACGTCTCGGAACCCTCTGATGTCGCCGAGCTCGCGAGTCACCTGCGAGCGACCGGACGCCGTGTCGACGTCCTCGTGAACAACGCCGGCTCCCCCGCCGCCTCGACCCATGGCGACAAGGGGCTCGCTGCGCTTAGCTCGTCCTGGTTGGAGACGTACCGCGCCAACGTCGTCTCCGCCGTCCTGCTGACCAGCGGGCTCGAGCCGCTGTTGACCCGGCCGGGGGGACGCGTGGTCCTGCTCGGGTCCACTGCAGGCCTCACCGGCGGCGCCAGTCCTGCCTACGTAGCGGCCAAAGCGGCCCTGCACGGGTGGGTGCTCACCCTGGCGGGCCGGCTGGGCCGGACGGCATCACGGTGAACGTCGTCGCGCCCGGCTACACCGAGGACACCGAACTGGTAGCCGGCCGCATCCCGCCCGACCGGCGGGAACGACTCGTGGCTGGGATCGCGGCCGGACGGCCGGGCCGGGCCGTCGACATCGCTGCAGCGGTCAGCTTTCTCGCTTCCCCCGGCGCCGCTTTCGTGAACGGCCAGGTGCTCGCCGTTCACGGCGGCGTCGTGCCGGTCAGCTGAGACCGTCCGTCAGCTGGCCGGGCGGTCCTCCAGCAGGGCGGCACGCAGGTCGGCAACCAGTGACGGCCGCGCACCTGCCTGCGCCGCCCACGCCGCCGCGCCGCCGAACCGGTCGTCCACGACCTGCAGGAAAGCGTCCATCGTCTCCGGCTCGGCCGCGAAGATCCAGGACGGAGCCGCCGCCAGGCCGTTTGACTGGAAGAACGACGACGACCTGATCCGGTCTAGCACGGTCGCCATGTTGGGAGCCGTGGCCGCGTAATCGGTGACGATCGCTTCCCGATCGACACCGAGCAGGTCGAGCAGCAGAGCGACGAAGATGCCCGTCCGGTCCTTGCCGGCGGTGCAGTGGACGACGGCAGGTAGGGCGTCCTCGTCGGTCAGCAGCTCAAACCCCTCGATCAGCACCGAACCGGAGACGTCGAGGTGGGCGAGATAGTCGTCCCGCAGATTCGTCGCCTTGCCCGCGGCGACGTCCTCCTCCGTGAGCGCCGACTGGGGTATGAGCGGCACGTTGCGGTAGCGGACGCCGAGGAGGCCGAGCGGACCGATGCCCTCCCGCCGACACTCCTCCGGGGTCCGCAGGTCGACGACCTGACGGACACCCACCTGACGGGTCAGGACCTCGACGCCGTCGTTGGTGAGGGTGCCCAGGCTGTCGGAGCGCACCACGCACCCGGCGGCGACCCGCCGCCCGTCGCGGGTCGGCAGGCCGCCCAGGTCGCGCACGTTGACGAGGCCGCCGACGTGCAGGTTCCGCCCACTGGCGGCAGCCGGAGCAGACGCTGGCATGTGCCTCCGTTCGTGCCGGGCGGTGCCCGGTCGGGGTGCTGTTACTGGACGGTGACACCAGCTGACCCGGGAGCGGGCGGCCGGCCGGTCTGCCGATGCGCCAGCGGCGGCCGCCCCGTGCAGCAGGACATCCGCCTCAGCCGGACCCCAGGACGCCGCCTCGTAGAGCTAACGCGGTTGCCGCCGGTGCCCCGCCGCTCGTCCAGCTCTTCGAGCAGCGTCCGAAGTGCCACGTAGGTGGCCGAGCCGTCGCAGTTCCCGGCGAGGTAGCGCAACCCTGAGATGGACGCCGGAGTGACCTTGCGGTCGAGCCGGGCCTCGATCCGCGCGCGGAAGTCGGCGTCGCTCATGCCGCTGCGGGCGACGCCGACCAGGGCCGATCGCGACGAGACCAGAGAATGCTGCACCAGGTTGAGCATCGCGGGGAATCAGCTTGCGCTCTGAAGCGCACACCCGCGGCGGTGAAGCCGGACGCCGGCGGCCAGCGCGAGGGAGAAATCGGCACCGGCCGCGGCCCGTTCACTGCTGCCAGCACGGGCTTGTCGAGCAGGCGGAACGCCGCGCGATTGCCTCAGCCCAGCGCTCCTGGCCGCGCATCATCTCCATGGTCGTCATCGAGGCCAGCGTGCCGGCTTCCGCCAGATCCAGCCCCACGCAGAAACCGGCGCCGACGCCCGTCACGATCAGGACGCGCGTGGGGGTGTCTCCCGGACATCGCGGCATAGTCGGGCAAGTTCGTCGAACATCCCAAGGTGAGGGCGTCCCGCCGTTCGGGCGGTTCAGCGTTGCCACCGGGATTCCCACCGGGGCAGTGAGCAGGAGGTTCTCCACTCGTCGGCTCCTCCTCGGCGTAGGTCACAATAGCGGAGACAAGAATTATAGTAACGAGCGCGTCGCGTGGCCCACTCAGTCAAGCTGGGTCAGCGTGCGGGCGCCTGGCCCCGGGGTGTCCGGATCGCCGGACTTTCTTGACACTGACTGCGTAAACCCGGAGTATGACCGGGAACACAAGCACGTCTGCCGCCCACTGTCCACGTGCAGGGCGCCAAGCGGCGGAAGGCGGTGGCGCACTCACTCTCCGGCATTCGAGGAGCATCGATGACAGACCTCATCCCCCAGCAGACCTCCCTGCAGGAGGAAACGACGCGGCAGGCCCTGATCGACCTCGCCGTGGGGGGGATGCACCGCGGGGCGCTGTCCCCCGCGCTGGAGGAGCTGGTCGCCGCGGGGTACGCCCTCGCGAAGGGCCCGCTGGTCATGCCGACTCCCACGGGCACCGCTCTCGCCGGGGAGCTCTGCCGGGTGCAGCCCGGCTCGGACGAGGAGCGTCGCATCCGGGCGCTGTTCGAGGTCTTCCTCCCGATCAACCGCCAGGTCCGGGACGTGTGCACCGCCTGGCAAACGCGGCCCGACGGCACGCAGAACGACCATACCGACGCGGCCTACGACGCGAAGGTCCGGGACCAGCTCGACGACGTGGACACCGCCATCCGGAAGGTGTTGCGGCGGCTGTCCCAGTGCGACAGCCGCTTCGAGCACTACGCCGCGCACCTTACGGCCGCGCTCGAGAAGCTCGACGCGGGTGACGGGTCCTGGCTCGCCTCGCCGCTGAAGGACTCCTACCACACCGTGTGGATGCGGCTGCACCAGGAGCTGCTCCTGGTCCTTGGGATCAGCCGGTCGGAGGACGAGGCGCTGGAGGAGCAGCTCGTCTCCGGACGGACCGGCTGAACCGTCGCGATCTCATGGTCACGCAGGTAGCCGCCAGCACATTCGTCCCGTACGGCCAAGGCCACGCCCGCGGCATGTCCACCATCGACCTCGGCACGCACGGGGTGCAGATGGACAGTCTGGTGGGCCTCGGTCTGCCTACCGTTCCAGGGCTGACCATCCCGGTGGCCTCCGCAGCCGAGCTGACCAATCCGGAGGTGGCCTCGCAGGCGGTCACCCTGGTCGAGCAGCTGGCAGGCCGCCGGGTGGGGGACCCGCACCATCCGCTGTTGCTGCGGCTGGTAGCGAGCGCACCGGTCGACACGTCGGTCCTGCCACACGACATCGGGATGCTGGGCGCATGCCCGGCGAACGCCGAGACGCTGGTCGGGATCATCGGAAGCCGGTCAGAGCTTTTCGCGGCGTGGGCCCAGATGCTGGCCGTCCTGGCCGAGGACGGCGTCGGCGTCGATCCGGGAGTCGTCGAGGACATCCAGTTCGACGTCCCCGACCCGATCGAGCAGGTGCCCGCGCTGCTGGACGCCTGCGCCAAGACCAACGGCGAGCCGTTCCCGCCGGGCGCCGCGGAACAGGTCGCGCTCGCCGCCGGGACGCTCCTCAGCCGATGGGCCTCGCCGCGAGGCCAGCGGGGACGGAAGTCCCAGGGGCTCTCGGAGGATCTCGGCCTGGCCCTTCACCTGCAGGCCCTGCTCATCGGGCGGTGGGAGCGGTCCGGTTTCGGTACGGCGGTCAGCCGCGACCCGGAGACCGGCGCCTTCGCTCCGCAGGGGACATTCCGCCGGGGCGTCCGCCGTCACGCACCGACGGCAGGCGAAACCGAGCCGCTGGACGCCCTCCCCGGCGGGACGGCGCTCCTGACCCAGGCGCTCACCACCCTCGAACACCATCTCCACGGCGTGGCGGCGGTCGACTTCGAGGTGCGCGACGGCCAGTTGGCGCTGCTGACCGCCGCATCGGTCGCCGCCAGCCCCAAGGCGCAGGCCCGGGTGGCCGTCGAGCTGGCCTCGGTCGGCACCACCGACCGCGGTCGCGCCGTGCTGTCTTTCCAGCCCAGGCACATCTCCGACCTGATGCACGCCCAGCTCAAGCTAGTAGGCGACGAGCCGCTGCTCGTCGAGGGACTGGGTGCGTCCCCCGGAGCGGCCTCCGGCATTCTCGTGCTCAGCAGCGAGCGCGCGGTCGAACTCGCCGCGTCGGGCATCGCTACTGTTCTGATCTGCGACGAGACGACGCCAGCGGACGTGCCTGGGACGCTCGCCTCCGCGGCCCTCGTCACCAGCCGTGGCGGCCTCGCGTCGCACGCCGCGGTGGTGGCCCGGTCCGCCGGGAAGCCGGCGGTGTGCGGCGCCACCGCCCTACGCATCGACCGGACCCGGGGCACGGTCAGCGCTGGCGAGGTCACGGTGCACGAGGGGAATGTCCTCTCAGTCGACGGCCGTTCCGGACGCGTTTACGCGGCCAAGGCGGACGTGCAGGCGGCCGAACCTCCCGGCGAGCTGGCCGCGCTGCTCGGCTGGGCCGACGAGCTGCGCCGGATGCGGGTGCGCACCAACGCCGACACCGCGGCGGAGGCCGCCGTCGCCATGCGGCACGGTGCGGAAGGCATTGGGCTGTGCCGCACCGAACACCAGTTCCTGGGCCCGCGGCTGCCACTCGTCCGCCGGTTCCTGCTCGCGTCCGACCCGGCGGCGGAGGAAGCCGCGCTGGTGGGACTCGTCGCGGCGCAGCGCGAGGACTTCGCCGCCCTCTTCCGCGCGGTGGGGGCAAGGCCGGTCACCGTCCGCCTGCTGGACGCCCCGCTGCACGAGTTCCTGCCGCACGGAGGCGACTACGAGAACGCGGCGCAGGCAGCGATGGCGGAGGAGATGCAGGAAGCCAACCCCATGCTCGGGCTCCGAGGCGTCCGGCTCGCGCTGGTGCGCGACCGCCTCTACCCGGCCCAGGCCGAGGCGCTGTTCTCCGCCTGGCTCGACGTCGAGGCGGAGTCCCGCCCGCAGTTGGAGGTCATGATCCCGCTGGTGGCGCTGCCCGCCGAGCTGGGGCTCGTCGCCGACCAGGTGGCGGCCGCCAACGCGCTGGTGGCGCAGCGCGCCGGCGTGAAGGTGCCGTACCGGTTCGGCAGCATGATCGAAACACCGCGGGCGGCCCTGCTCGCCGGGCGCATCGCAGAATACGCGGACTTCCTGTCGTTCGGCACCAACGACCTGACGCAGCTCACCTACGGTTTCTCCCGCGACGACGTCGAACGACGGATGCTCGTCCGGTATGCACAGCTGAACCTGCTGTCCGCGAGCCCCTTCGCTGAGCTGGACGCCGAAGGCGTTCTCGAGCTGATCGCGCTCGCCTGTGCACGGGCCCGGGCGGTGCGTCCCGACATCAAGCTGGGTGTCTGCGGCGAGCACGGCGGCGACCCGTCGTCGATCGCGCTGCTGGAGGACCTGGACCTCGACTACGTGTCGTGCTCGCCGCAGCGGGTGCCGGTAGCACGGCTGGCAGCGGCGCACTCGACGCTCGCGCAAGCGGAGCGGAAGGAACGGACGTGACCACTGAGGTGACAGCGCCGCCGGAGTCCGCGGACGCCGAGGAACTCGCCGCGCTCCGCCAGGCGGTGCGGGAAGTCAGTGACGCCGTGGGCGGCACCGCCGCGGTGCGCCGGCTGATGGGCACTACCGGCGACGGCGCCCCGGGCCCTACCCACGACGAGCGGGCGTGGAATCTGCTGGCGGGGGAGATCGGCCTGAGCGGGCTCGGCCTGCCGGAGTCTGCAGGCGGCCTCGGCGGCCTGGTGGAGCTGGTAACCGTGGCCGAGGAGCTCGGGAGGACGCTGCTCCCGGTGCCCTTCCTGTCCTCAACGGTGCTCACGGGGCAGGTCCTCGCGCGGGCGGCCAGGCTATCCGACTCGTCGGCCGCCGACGCCGCCCTGGCCACGGTCGCCGCCGGCGACGTCGTCGCGCCCGTCCTGTTGGACCCAGACGGAGCATGGGATCCGCACCGGCCGCCGGTAACGGCGATATCGACGGATTCCGGGTGGCTCGTCGGCGGCGTCGCCCCGTACGTGCTCGACGGGCCGGCCGCGACCGCCCTGCTCGTGGCTGCGGCGACCGGCGACGGGACGGCATTGCTGCTCGTCGACTCCCGGGCCGAGGGGGTGTCGTTGCGCCCGACGCCGACACTGGATCTCAGCCGCTCGATGGCGACCGTGGTGCTCGAGAGCGCTCGCGCCGACCTGCTGGTCGCTGGCGGGGCAGCCTCGGCTGCCGTTCTGCCCGCTCTCGACACCGCCGCCGTGGTGCTGGCGGCCGAGCAACTCGGAGGCGCGCAGGCGTGCCTGGACATGACGGTCGACTACATCAAGCAGCGCCGGCAGTTCGGCCGGCCGATCGGCAGCTTCCAGGCGGTCAAGCATCTCTGTGCTGACCTCCTGGGCCTCGTGGAGGGGATGCGTTCGGCAGTGGTGCGGGCCGTGCTCGTCGCGGACGCTCCGGATCAGCTTGCGGAAGCGGCCTGTGTCGCTCAGACCTTTTGCTCGGAGGCCTTCCGCACGGTGTCCGCGGAGACGGTGCAGCTGCACGGTGGCATCGGCTTCTCATGGGAGCACGACGCGCACCTGTATTTCCGGCGGGCCCGCGCCGATGCCGTCCTGCTCGGGGGGCCGAACCAGCACCGGGAGCGGCTTGCCGACCTGCTCGGCTGGTAGCGGAGGTCAGCGCTCCGACGACTGGTCGAGGATCCGGCTGATGCGGTGGTGCCCCGAGGGGCGCGGGCTGGACACCCAGAGGCAGAGTTCGGGATCGGCCTCGAACAGGCCCCCCTCGATGTAGCTGCCGTCCCGCTGAAACCGGCCCCAGCGCGTGCCCATGGTGACGCGCACGGTGCCGTCGCCGTCCGGCGTGTAGATGGCGCGCGGATTCAGCGGGTGCCGGATGCCGCCCTGCATGGACAATTCCATCCCGACCTGTTCCGCCGTCTCAGCTACTTCGTCCGGCACGCTTCTCCACCCATTCCGTGAGCAGGTCGTGACGCCACCTAATCATGCTCTCCTGGAAGGTCGAGGTCGTGATGCAGGGTCGGCGGGTCGTCTGCAGGCCCTGCTGCACGCGTTCCATGTTGAAGCTGTCCTGCTCCATGACCAGCCCGAGGGTCTGCAGCTCGGTTGCCTCGCTCCACCGGTCGTCGAAGCCCAGCCTGCGGACGGCGGCGGTCGGAGGCTGCTCCCCCCGGTACGGCGTCAGGAACATGACTTCGAAGATGCACTCGTCGTGCAGGTCGCCGTTCGGCCGGAAGCGGTAGACGATCCGGTTGAAGGCGCCCCACGGGTGGAAGTTGGGGAACACCGCGTAGTTCCAGTGGTCGACGAGCTCGCCGTCGGACGCCCGGTCGATGTCGTCGCCGAGTACGGAGCGCCACCGTTCCCGCGCGGCGTCCGCCATGCTGTCCCGGGCAGTCGTGCGCTGCGAGAAGGGGATGGGCAGGTCCTCGCCCTCCCGGACGTCGAGCATGCGGCGCAGGATCTCGACCTCGCCGGGATCCTCCGGCAGGTCCTCGATTGGAGTCCCCGAAGGGCTGATCTGCCGGGCGACATTGCCGTAGACGTCGACCGCGCCGTTCGCGTCACCGACGTATGGCGCCGACTGCGGGTGCGTTCCTCCCACGTGCAGACCCTCGTCGAAAGCCTCCTGCGCGACCTTCCAGTTGCAGCGCAGGAGCTTCTCCACGTGCGCCTGGACGTACCGGTGCTCGAAGTCCCAACGTGCGAACTGCTGCGGCATCTCGCCGAGGAAATCCTCCAGCGGCTCGGCGGTGGAGTCGGGGTTGATGAAGACGAAGCCGCCCCACACGCCCACCTTCGCCTCCGGCAGGTTCCAGGCGGCGCGGTCACTGTCGACGGTCGGGAACTCGTAGGGGGCCGGTGTGTACCGCAGCGTGCCGTCCAGCCGCCAGGTGAAGCCGTGGAAGGGGCAGCGGAACTCGCTGCAGCGACCGTCGAAGTCCTTGAGTGCCCTCCCCCGGTGCAGGCAGGCGTTGACGTAGCAGCGGATGCCGTCGCGGGTGCGGACTACGATGTAGGAGTCGCCTGCGATGTCGTAGAGGACATAGCTGCCGACCTCGGGCAGGTGCTCCTCGCGGCAGGCCATCTGCCAGACCTTGCGCCACAGGTGCTCTCGCTCCAGCACATGCCACTCGCGGCTGGTGTACCGCTCGTTTGGGATCTCGACGGAGCTCGGCGGGTAGATGCGGGGCGACCGCAGGTCCTCGGGGACGGGGTGCTGGTCCTCCAGGACGAGGTCGTACCAACTCAGGCCGGGCGTGCGGCGCCGGATCGGCACCTCGGAAGTCGTCATCGGCGTCTCCACGTCTCGCTCGAAGGCCGGGAGCGGCCACGGCGCACCGTCCGGTAGTGCCCCGCTCTCGCCACCACGCCGGTACTTACTAAACAGAGACACTACTAACCTGAGGCACCGGTGTCGAGCGGAGGTGCAGGACGAGAGGCCGGTCACACCAGCTGGCCGTCGCCGGGAGCAGACAGCGCGGGCGGGACTGGCCCCGACCGGCGGACCCTCGGTACGACCACCTCCCGTCGCCACATCGGCTCAAACTGGTGTCCTGCATCAGAAACTCCGGTAGGGTCCGACCACCGACTCCGGATCGGGGACCGGATGATCAAGAATCTGGCGCTGCTCTCCAAGCGTGCGGACGTCAGCGTCGAGTACTTCCACTGGCACTGGCGCGAGGTGCACGGCCCGCTCGCGCTGCGCATCGAGGCCCTCCGTCGCTACGTGCAGAACCACCGGCTGCGCGACAGCGTCGGCGGCTTCCCCCGCCTGCCCCAGGAGGGCATCGCGGAGGTGTGGCTGGACGACGCCGCGGCCGCCGCGGCCCTCGCCACCAATCCCCAGTTCGTGGAGCACGCGGGCCCCGACGAGCTCAACTTCATGGACCGCGAATCGTCACGGAGCATGAAGTGCGAGGAGGAGGTGCTGCTGGCCGGCCCCGCTATCGCGGCCGGCGATCCCGGCATCAAGACGATGCTGTTCCTCGCCCGGGATGAACGCGGTCCCGACCGGCTCGACCGTTGCCTCACGGACGACCTCGGCGAGCTCTGCGGGGCGTTGCCCGGGCTCCGGCGGCTCACCGTGTCACGACCCCTGTCCGGGCTGCCGGAAACATCGCCGTACGCAGCGCTGGTCGAGCTCTCGTGGCCGGGCATCGTCGCCTACGACCGGGGTTGGGCCGGGCCGGCCGGGACGGCGTTGCGCCGCGCGGTCGCGGAGTCGGTGGACCTCGACGCGAGCGCAGCGGTCCTCGTGGAGGAGTACCGGCTGATCTGGTAACCCCCGGCTCGTCAGGGTGTCCCCCCGGCGGCAGCCCGCGGTCAGTTGCCGGCCAGCGGATCCTGGCGGTAGGCGCGAACGACGCGGGTCGCGACCTGCTGCGGCTCACGCAGCACCGTCGCCATGTCGGACACGAGCCCCCACTCCGCCAGGGCGGCGAACCGGTCAGGGAACACCGTCGCCCCGCCGGCGGCGAGACCGTCGAGCGACTTCTCGGCCACCGCCCGCGGGCTCGCCTTCTGAATGGCCATCGACGTCGTCATGTCCGTGTCGATGAAGCCGGGCAGGGTGCTGGTCACGGTGACACCGTCGACCCCCAACTCGTCGCGTGCCCCTGCCGCCATCATGAGACACGCGGCTTTGGTCGCGCTGTAGATCGGTGAGCTCCGGGAGATAAGCAGCCCGGACAACGAGCTGACGAACAGCAGCCGCCCACGGATTCGGCGCAGCGCCGGCGCGAAGCATTTGGTCAACGTCCGCGGCCCGAAGAAGTTCACCTCGAACGCGTCCCGGAAGACCACCTCGTCCGGGGGCGCGACCACGCCGCCCACGCAGGTCTGCCCGGCGTTGCAGACAACGAGGTTCACGCCGGGACAGGCATCCGCGGCGGCGGCGATCTCCGCGGGCACCGTGACGTCCAGCCGGATCGGAACTAGGCAATCGCGGTTCCAGTGCCGGGTGAGCTGGTCGGGGCTGCGCGCGGCTGCATAGACCTTCGCCGCTCCCCGCTCTAGCAGCACGTCGACGAAGGCGGCGCCGAGCCCCGGTTCGCTCCGGTGACCCGCGCGACGGTCCCCTCCTCGGGCCCCGTCACGACCTAGCGAGCGCCGACCACGGCACGTCCTTGTCCAGGCGCGGCTCCGCAGGCAGGCCCAGCACCCGCTCGGCGATGATGTTGCGCTGGATCTGGTCGGTGCCGCCGGCCAGCCGGTAGCCGGGCGCGCCGAGGACGTGCTCGGTCCACTCGAAGTTGCCGGCCTCCCCCAGACCGCCGAGGTCGGCAAGGGCCCGGGTACCGAGGAGCTCGACGGCCAGCTCGCCAATACGCACCAGAACGTCGGACGCGAGCAGCTTGCCCACGGAGGCAGCCGGTCCGGGCTGGACACCCGCGGCCGCGGCGCGGGCGACCCGATCCGCGGTCGCCGCACGCAGCGCACCGCGGATGTAGACGTCCGCGAGCTGCTGCCGCACCACTGGGTCCGAGCTGCGACCCAGCCGGCGGGCGAGGCTGAGCAGGTCGTCGAAACTCCCACCCTTGCGGCGCGTGCCCGAACCCGACGCCGTCCGCTCGAACGCGAGCGTCGCCGTCGCCACCCGCCAGCCCTCACCGACCCCACCGACCCGGAATTCGTCGGGGATTCGCACCCCGGAGAGGAAGACCTCATTGAAGCTGCTGCCACCGCTCATCTGGCGGATCGGTCGGACCTCGACGCCGGCCAGCTCCATCGGCATCAGGAAGGCGGTGATACCCCGGTGCTTGGGCACGTCCGGGTCGGTCCGCGCGAGCAGGAAGCCGTACTCCGCGAACTGCGCGCCCGAGGACCACACCTTCTGCCCCGAGACCACCCACCCGTCGCCGTCCCGGATCGCCCGGCAGCCGAGGGCGGCGAGGTCCGACCCGGCTCCGGGCTCGCTGAAGAGCTGGCAGCAGAGCAGGTCGGTGCGCAGGAACGCCTGCACGAACCGCTTCCGCAGTGGCTCCGAGCCAAACATCGCGACGGCCGGAGCCACCAGACCCGTGGTGACGCTGATCGTCTCGTGCGAGGGGGGGACCGCGAACTTCGCCTCCTCCTCCGTCATCGCGGTGGCGAAGGAGGCCGGCAGCCCGCTGCCGCCGCGGTCGACCGACAGCGTCAGCGCACCGTAGCCCGCGTCGTAGCGCGCCCGCCGGTAGTCCCGGATCGCCGTGAGGAAGGCGCGTTCCTCGTCCGCGGTCAGGTTGTGGAAGACGGCGTAGCTGGCGGCGGTTTTCTCGCCGCCGGCGTCCCGGGCCGGAAGCACCGACGCGAGCCAGCCGCGGACCTCAGCACGCCAGGCGGCGATGTGAAGAGCAGTTCCGGACGTGGTAACGCTCGCGGTCACGACGAACCCCTCAGACGGTGAGCACGGTGCACGCGGACAGCCCGGGCGCGCCGTAGACGTGCGTGAAGCCGACCCGGGGGTCGCCGGGCACCTGCCGGCCGGGCGCGCGACCCTGCAGCTGGCGGACCACCTCGTGAACCTGCCGGAGACCCGACGCCCCGATCGGCTCGCCGTTGCCGAGGCAGCCGCCGTCGGTGTTGACCGGGAGGGCGCCGTCGACCTCCGTGACGCCGGACGCGAGCACCTTCTCCTGCTCGCCGTGCTCGAAGAGCCCCGTCTCAGCCATGTGGATCAGCTCGGACCCACTGTCGGTGTCCTGCAGCTGCGCGACCTGGACGTCACCCGGTGACAGCTCCGCGGCGGCGAACGCCGCCCGGGCCGCATCGATGCTGGGGCTGTGGAACGGGTCCGTCGACAGCCACGGCGAGAACACCTCGAACGAGCCGAACTGCCGGGTCCGGACACTGACCGCTGACAGCCGCACCGGGTTGTCCGTGAGGTCCCGCGCGCGATCCTCGCGGGCGAGCACCAGCCCGACGGCACCCTCGCTCGGGGAGCAGAACATGTACTGCGTCAACGGGTCGTTGACCATCCGCGAGGCCAGCACCTGCTCCTCGGTCAGCTCGGTGCGGCGCCATGCCGTCGGATGCACCGCCGCGTTGCGAAACGCCCGGGCGGAGATGGCAGCGAGCGCGGAGTCCGAGACGCCGTGCTCGTGGAGGTAGCGACGCGTCTTCAGGGCAAAGTACTGCGTCGTGATCATCATCCCGGTGCGGGCGTACCAGTCGCCGATCCCATAGGAGGCGGCCGAACTCGCGAAGGCCCCGCGCTCGTGCTTGTCGAACCCGACGACCGCTACCAGGTCGGCGGCGCCCGCCCGCAGCGCGTTCGCACCGGTGGCGAGCGCGACGCCGCCCGTGGCACAGCCGTTGCGCACCGTCACGAACGGCACGCCGGTCAGGCCCAGGTGGGAGACCATCGTGTCGGGCTTGCCGGAGACGTTGCTGCCCCCCACCGCGTAGTCCACGTCCGACCAGGCGACGCCGGCGTCGCCGAGGGCGGCGCGCAAGGCCAGCACGCCCATCTCGAGGCCGCTAACCCCTTCCGTCCGCCCGAACGGGTGGATTCCCGCCCCGACGACGTACACATCAGACGACACCATCGGACGCCCCTTCCGCCGGCGCGAACGCGAAGGTCAAGACCGGCTCGGCCTCGCCCGGCGCGGGCGGGATCGGCAGGCTGACCAGCCGCACCTGCTGCCCGATGCGGAATCCGTTCGATGCCCCAACGAGCCGGGATTCGACCAGGACCACCCCGAGGTCGACGTAGCCCAGGGCGAAGGGTTCGAAGCCGCCGGCCGGCCGGACGTAGGGCAGCTTCGGCTCGAAGTGCTGCACGGTCCAGCTCCACAGCGTGCCGGTCGACGGCAGGGCGACGACGGCGACACTCGCGCTGGAACAGCATGGGCAACCCGAGATGGCGGGGAACACGACAGTGCCGCAGTCGGCGCACCGCGACCCGGACAGCTGCAGCGGGTCGAGATTCGCGAACAGCCGTGGGTCGACCGGGCGCCCCCGGGCGGGCATCGGGTCCGCGGACGTTGCAGTCATAAGCCGTTCGTCCTTCCGGTCAGCCGACCAGCAGCAGCAGCGGCCGGGCGAGCAGGTCGCGCACGGTCCGCAGGAATTCGGCCGCGGGGGCGCCGTCGACCGCCCGGTGGTCGAAGGTGAGGCTCAGCGTCATCACCTGCGTGCGGACTGGCGTGTCACTCTCCCACCGGACTCCGTCGCGGATCCGCCCGACCCCGAGAATCCCGACGTTGCCGGGACTGACCACGGGGGTGAAGAAGTCCACGCCGTAGCCGCCGAGCGAGGAGACGCTGAAGGTCCCACCCTCGAGCTGCGGCAACGTGAGCTTGCCGGTCCGGGCCGCCGCCGCGAGTTCCGTTGCCTCCCGGGCGAGGTCCCCGAGGGAACGCGTTGCCGCGTCGCGCAGGACGGGCACGACCAGGCCGTCCGGCACGGCGACAGCGAAACCCACGTGAATCTCGGCGAGGAGATGAATGCCGTCGTCCCGGACGGTCGCGTTGAGCAGCGGGTGACGCTGCAAGGCGAGGGCCGCCGCCTTCACGAGGAAGTCGTTCAGGCTGGGGATCGGCAGGTCCGACTCCGCGGCCTCCGTCTTCAGGCGGGCCCGCAGGGCGATCAGCTCGGAGACGTCCGCCTCGTAGCTGTGAGTCAGCTGGGCCATCTCCTGCAGGCTGGCGTGCATGTTACGGGCGATCGCCCCCCGCATGCCGGTCAGCGGGATGACCTGTCCGGTCCGGGCGGCGGGGGTCGTGGCGGCCGCTGCCGCCGCGGGGGGCGCGGTCGGCCCGGGTGCGGCGGCGAGGCGGTCAGCTGCCTTCTCGACATCGGAGCGGCGGATCTTGCCGCCGGCGCCGCTGGGCACGACGTCGGCGAGCTCCACGCCCAGCTCGTCGGCGAAGCGCCGGACCAGCGGCGCGGCGACGCCCCGGGGCCGGGGCGTCTCCGCGGCGGCGGGTGGCGCCGCCTGCGGTCCCGGCACAGCCTGCGGGGGCGGCGTGACCGCCGGGGCGGCCTCAACCGGCACTGGCGCAGCGGCAGCCGGCGCAGCGGCCAACGCATCCTCTACGTCCTCCGACACGACGCGGCCGCCAGGGCCCGTCCCCGACAGGGTAGTCAGGTCGACCTGGCGCTCCCGTGCAACCCGGCGGGCGTTCGGGGAAGCCTTCAGCCGGCCACCGTCCAAGGAAACGCCGTTGCTGCCAAACGCCGACGCCGGTCCGGGGGCGGCCGCGGCGCCGTTGACTCCCGGCACGGCGCCGTCCGGCAGCACCGTGGCACTGGGTCTCGGGGCATCCACGTCGCCGAGGACGGTCGTCTGCGGCGTGGTCCCGCTGGGCGGCTCCTCACCCTCCGCGAGCAGCCAGGCGACCAGCGCTCCCGGGGGCAGCACCACCCCGGCCTGCACCGCGGGGTGGAACCGTCCGCTCGCCTCCGCCTCCACGTCGGCGTCGACCTTGTCCGTGCCGATGCGCATCAGTACGTCGCCGATGTTCACCTGGGCACCCGGCTCGACGACCCACTCTTCGATGACCCCCTCCTGCATGGTCAGGCCGAGCTTAGGGAGGATGACCTCGGTGGCCATGCTCAGCTCCGCGCGAGGATGCGGCGGGCGCCATCGGCGATGCGCGCCCGGTCGGGGACGTACGCCTTCTCCAGCACCGGGGAGAACGGCACCGGTGTGAAGGGTGCCCCGATGCGGAGCACCGGGGCGTCGAGATAGTCGAACGCCTGCTCCTGCACCTGGGAGGCGACCTCGGCACCAATCCCCCCGAAGGTCACCGCCTCGTGCACGACGATGATGCGGTTGGTCCGTGAGGCCGACTCGACGATGGTCTCGGTGTCGAGCGGCTGCACGCTGCGGGGGTCGATCACCTCCGCCTGCACGCCCTCCGCGGCAAGCGTCTCCGCGGCGGCGAGCGCTTCGATAACCATGCGCCCGAAGGCGACGATGGTGACGTCGGAGCCGGAGCGCACCGTGGCGGCCTTGCCGAGCGGGATCTCGACGATCTCCTCGGATACCTCGCCCTTGCTGCCGAGCAGCGCCTTGTTCAACATCACGATGGTCGGGTTGTCGTCACGGACCGCCGCGACGGTGAGGCCCTTAGCGTCTGCCGGCGTGGCTGGCATGACGACCTTGAGTCCGGGAACGTGCGCGAACCAGGCTTCCAGGCTCTGGCTGTGCTGCGCCCCGCCGGACAGCCCCGCACCGGACGCCGTGGTGATCGTCATCGGCACCTTCACGGTGCCACCGAACATGAATTTCATCTTGGCGGCCTGGTTGTAGACCTGGTCCATGCAGACGCCCATGAAGTCCATGAACATCAGGTCACAGATGGGTCGTAGTCCGCGGGCCGCCGCTCCCACCCCGAGGCCCATAAACCCCATCTCGGAGATCGGGGTGTCCCTCACCCGCATCTCGCCGAACTCCCCCAGGAGCCCGTCGAACATCTTGAAGACGCCGCCGTAACCCGCGACGTCCTCACCGATCACACAAACATCCGGGTCGGAGCGCATCACCTGCACGACGCCCTCGTTGAACGCCTTGACGTAGGTCAGCTCGCGGGAAGCCATGGTGGAACCTCTCGTCGTCCGGATCTGGCTGCTGATCAGTCGCTGTAGACATTGCGATAGATGTCCGCCGGGTCCGGCTCCGGGCTGTTCCCCGCGAACCTTATTGCGTCCTCGACGTCGTCGCGGGTCTCCTGCCAGACGGCTTCGAGCTCCTCCCGCGTCGCGAGCCCGGCCTCGACCGTCCGCAGTTCGATCAGGTCGATGGCGTCGCGGGCCTTCCATTCGTCGATCTCGTCCTGCGTCCGGTACGGGACGCGCAGGCCCTTGATGCCCTGGTGGTCAAAGTACCGGTAGGTCTTGGCCTCGACCAGCGTCGGGCCGCCGCCCTGACGGGCGCGTTGCACCGCGTCGCGGCAAGTCTCACGGACCGACATGACGTCCATGCCGTCGCAGATGACTCCGGGCATGCCATAGGCGGCAGCACGATCCGCAACGTTCTCCAGCCGCATGTGGCGAGCCTGCGCCGTGTACTCCGCGTACCCGTTGTTCTCGCAGACGAAGATGACCGGCAACTGCCATACCGCGGCGAGGTTTGCCGCCTCGTGGAAGGCGCCGATGTTGCTAGCACCGTCACCGAAGAAGGTCATAGCGACGCTGTCCTCGCCCTTGTACACGCTGGCGAAGGCGGCCCCGACCGCGATCGGCAACCCGGCCCCAACAATGCCGTTTGCACCTAGCATGCCGATGGACAGGTCGTTGATGTGCATGCTGCCGCCACGGCCAAGGCAGTATCCGTCCACGCGGCCGTAGAGCTCTGCGAACATCCGCCGGAACGTGGCGCCCTTGGCCACGGCGTGCCCGTGCCCGCGGTGCGTTGACGTGATCTGGTCGGCATTGTCCAGCACACTGCAGGCACCGGCCGCGACGGCCTCCTGGCCCGTGTAGAGGTGCAGGAAGCCGGGCACCGTGCCCTTTTCCATCAGCGCGCCGGCCTGCTGCTCGAACAGGCGGATCCGCACCATGCGCCGATGCAGGTCGAGGACGATCTCGCGGTCGACCTCGGTGCCCTCCTCGGCGAGGCGAGGTGCGGTGATCTGCGACATGGACGGGTCCCTCCTCGAGCAACGACGGGACGGCACCGGAGCCGTCCGCCCACCTGAGCGGCTTCGAGAGCCCCAGGTTTGTGCGTTGGCGCTACAGTAACTGATCCGGCGGAGGGAGAACAGTGGACGACGGTAACGCCGCGCAATTCTCCTGTGCGCCCGTCCGTACCGGCGTCGAACGACCGTTGCGTATCCTCGTCGTCACCGGTGGACACCGGGTAGACCTCGACGCGTTGCTGAAAATGGTGGCGGCAGTGTGCGCCGACCGGGGCTGGGTGTGGGCGCACGCCGTTCAACCCGGTGCCCAGGACTGGCTGCGGCCGGGGCACGTCCGGGCCTGGGACGCCGTTCTGTGTCACGACATTCCGGGCCTGTACCTGCGGCGCGGCGAACCGCCACGCGCTGTCGGTCCCGCGCCCGACGTCGCGCGGAACCTCGCGCAGCTGTTGGACGCCGGTCAGGGACTCGTCCTCACCCATCACGCGCTCGCCGGCTGGCCGGGCTGGCCGGGCTGGGCTGAAGCTCTCGGCGGCCGGTTCCTCTATGCGCCGGGCGAGGTGCGCGGGCGGCACCTACCGTCTTCCGGATACCGCCACGACTCCTACCGGGTGCAGGTCGCGGCGCCGGAACATCCCGTCTGCGCCGGCGTGCCCAGCTTCACAGTGACCGACGAGCTTTACAGCTGCCCGGTCTTCGCCGACGACGTGGTCCCGCTGCTGCGGACCGACGCCGACCTGTCGCCGGAGCGAATGACCTCCACGTACGAACAGGTTCTGGCCGGGGAGAACCGGCCGCTGGATGTCGCAGGGCCCTTGGCCTCTGCCCTGGTCGGCTGGGCCACGGTCGCTGGACGCAGTCCGGTGGCCTATCTCCTGCCCGGCGACAGCGGCGCCACATTCCGCCTCCCGCCCTACCGCCGCTTGATCGCCAACGCCCTGGAGTGGGTGGCGTCCGCCGACGCGCACCGGTGGGCCCGGGGCCGGCGGCGACCGGTCGACACCGCCGTCCCCGACGACGCACAGGTCGCCCGCGACGCGGCGCAGACAGGGGTGAGGTCATGAGCAGCCCCGCGGTTGCCCTGGTCACCGGCGCCGGATCCGGCATCGGGCGGGCCACGACGGAACTCCTGCTAGCACGGGGATTGGCCGTCGTCGCGCTCGATCGATCGGCCGGGTCCCTGGCGTGGCTGGATGGCCGGGAGCGCGCCGTTACCGTCATCGGGGACGTCACAACCGAGTCCGCCAACGCCGAGGCGGTCGGCGCCGCCGAGGAGCGGTTCGGCCGGCTGGACGTGGCCGTCCTCAATGCCGGCGTGCCGGGTTCGGGGCTCATCGACGAAGTGGATCTCGAGGTGTTCGACCGGTCGCTCGACATCAACCTTCGCTCCGCCGTCCTGGGCCTGCGCGCCTGCGTCCCCGCCATGCGGCGGGCAGGCGGCGGATCAGTCGTGGCCACGGCGTCCGTCGTCACCGGTCTGGGCGGCGAGCCCCGCCGCTGGCCCTACGCGACCGCGAAGGCCGGGCTCCTCAGCCTCGTCAAGTGCATGGCGATCGACCTGGCCCTCGCGAACATCCGGGTGAACGCGGTTTGCCCCGGCCCGGTCTACAGCGCGATGACGCGTCACATTGCCGAGACCGACCCGGGCCGGTACGAGGCGCTGCGTCGCGTGGTCCCCAAGCGCTGGGGAGAGCCGGAGGAGGTCGCCGAGGTCATCGCGTTCCTCGCCTCAGCGGCCGCGTCCTTCGTCACCGGCGTCTGGATCCCGGTCGACGGCGGTATCAGCGCCAGCAACGCGCAGGTCCTGCCGCCCGAGCACTGCCGGGCTGACCACCCGACCGGCGACGCGTTCCCACGAACTAGTTTCTTGACAGCTTCTCTAGTTGCCGGGGACGATGGGCCTCCGCCAGTCCCCGCGAGGAGGTTACTCCCGTGTCCGGCACGATCGCATCCCGTGCTCGGGAGACGCCGCACGACGTGGCCCTCGTCGATGACCGCGGGGCCCTGACCTGGGCGGAGCTCGACGCCGCGGTGCGCTCGGTGGGTGCCCGTTTCCGGGAGGTCGCCGGCGGCCCCGAGGACCGTGCCGCGGTGCTCGGCGAGAATCTGCTGCCGACGCTGGTCGCGCACGCTGCGGGCATCCTCGCCGGCGTCGGCACGGTCGCGACATCGCGGCAGCTGACCGCCCGGGAGATGGCCGATCAGTTCTCGGATGCGGGGGTCCGGGTCGCAGTCACCGGGCCGCTCGCGCTCGCCGCCGTCCTCGAGACCGCCGCCGCGGCCGGGGTGGAGACGGTCGTAGTGCACTCCGTGGACAACATCCCGGCGGGAACCGTCGCGTGGTCCTCGTGGACCGGCGGCGCGGGCGGGCTGGAGCCGGATCCGAAGCGGCCCGCGCGACGGCCGCTCGTCTACACCTCCGGTACGACGGGCCGCCCCCGGGGAACGGAGGTCCGCTGGACCACCGGAACGGCCGGGACCGCAGAGGACTACGCCGCCGTACTGGCCGCCGGTCAGAACTTCCCGCCGGGGCCCCATCTGGTGGTCGGGCCGCTGCAGCACAACGGGCCGCTCACCGCCGTTCGCCACCTCCTGTCCGGTGAGCCGGTCGTGGTGGTGGGCCGCTTCGACGCCGAGCGGGTGCTGGTGCTCATCGAGAAGCACCGCGTCACGTCGAGTGTCATGGTGCCGACCCACTTCTCGCGGCTGCTGAGGCTGCCGGCCGAGGTCCGGCGCAGCTACGACGTCTCCAGCCTCCGGTCGGTGCCCCACACCGGTGCAGCCTGCCCGCCGGATGTCAAGCGGGCGATGATCGAGTGGTTCGGCCCGATCCTCACTGAGTCGTACGGCGGCAGCGAGGTCGGGACGCTGTGCCGGATCACTTCCCCCGAGTGGCTGGAGCACCCGAAGTCGGTGGGGCGGGCGGTTCCGCCCTTCGAAGCCGTCGTCGTGGACGAGTCGGGCAGTCCGTTGGGGCCCGACGCAGTCGGTGTGCTCGGCTTCCGCGCACCCGCGGACCGGGGCGTGCGCTACCACGGCGATCCGGAGAAAACGGCGAAGGCCTACATCAGACCAGGTGTCTTCACGCTGGGCGACGTCGGCTATGTCGACCGGGACGGGTACGTGCATATCACCGACCGCATCGCCGACATGGTCGTCTCTGGCGGCGTGAACCTTTACCCCGCCGAGAGCGAGCAGGTGCTCGCGTCCCATCCCGGGGTGGCCGACGTGGCCGTCATCGGCGTTCCGCACCGCGACCTCGGTGAGGTCCTCAAGGCGCTCATCATGCGGCGGCCGGGCGTACCGGCGGCGACGGAGGAGGAGCTCGACGCCTACTGCCGGCGCGCGTTGGCGGCCTACAAGTGCCCGAAGTCGTACGAGTTCGTCGAGACGCTGTCCCGCAACGCGATGGGCAAGCTCGACAAGCGCGCGCTCCGCCGCCCGTACTGGCAGTCGGAACGCACCATCGGCGGCTGACCGCGACACGTCCCCCCGGCGGCGCCGCCGGCCACGTCCGAGGGAGATCATGACCGAGCTACTGCTCGTCCGGCACGCCTTGCCCCAGTCGGGCACCAGCAACCCGGGGTTGTCCGACGAAGGGCGCAACCAGGCCGAACGGCTGGCGGCCTGGCTCGGTGCCGAGGAGATCGACGCGATCGTCACCAGCCCGATGCGGCGAGCCCGGGAGACCTCCGCGCTCCTGGAGAAGGCGCTGCAGTTCGACGCACCCGTCGTGCCAGACCTGCGGGAGTGGGACCGGGACGTCCCGGCTCCCGCACTGGTTTATCAGGCCGTCGAGGAGATGCCGTCCGCCGATCCCCGGGCCCGGGCGGTCACCGAAGGACGTTACGAGGATTTCGTCCCGGAACTTGACCTTCCAGCGTTCCAAGCCCGTGCCCGGGACGTCCTGGACCAGGTCTTCGACGGCTGGCCGGTGCGCCGGGTCGTCGCGGTGTCGCACGGCGGCATCATCAACGCCATCGTTGGAGCGATCCTGCAGATCCCGCAGGTCTTCTGGTTCGTGCCCGGCTACACCTCGGTCACGCGGGTCGAGCGGCTCGCCTCCGGGCGGACCGTCGTGCGGTCGGTCAACGACACCGGCCACCTCGTCGGGGTCCGGGTCTGACAGCGGTGCACCCCGCGTTTCCGGAGCCACCGGTATGCCTCGGCACCCTGGTGCAGGTCGCTTACCTCGTCGATGACGTCCGCATCGCCGCACGCGACTGGGCAGCCCGGGTGGGAGCCGGCCCGTTCTTCGCCATCGGGCACGGGCCCATGCCGTGCGTGGACGCCTCCGGCACCCCCGGGACCTTCCTCCACTCGTCCGCCTACGGCCAGTGGGGGGCCGTCCAGGTCGAGTTGGTGCAGGTCCAAGAAGCGACGCCCCGCGGCCTCGCGGACGAGCTGGCGACGCCGACAGGAGTGCACCACGTTGCGGCCTTGGTCGCGTCCTTCGAGCGGGAGCAGCAGCGCCTGCAGGCACAGGGGTGGCCCGCGGTGATGACTGCGACGACGGCCAGCGGGATGCGGTTCGCGTTCCACGACGCGCGCCGCACGCTCGGCCACTTCCTGGAGATCTACGAGCCGCGTCCAGCGGTCCGCCACCTCTACGACCGGGTCGCCACCGCCGCGCAGGGCTGGGACGGCCGGAACCCCGTCCGCGACCTCTGACATCAGGCCGGGACGCCGAGACAGCGGTGCGCGCTCGCGCCGACGTGGCGGATCCACCCCTCCGCGTCGCGCCGGGCCCGCGGGTTGGGCACCTCCAAACTGACAGCGGCCCCGGGCGGTACCGCGTCGAGCAGATCGCCCAACGGCAGGCAACCGTCACCGGGCGCCAGCCGCTCGGAGCCGGCCTCCCGCGCTGCCGCCGCCGGGTCTGTCGCCGGCTCGCGGCTTGCCGCGTCACACAGCTGGAGGTAGGGAATCAGCGCCGGGTCCAACGCACGCACGTCCGCTGCACTGCCACCCGAACGCTGCAGATGCAGCGCGTCGACGAGCACCCCTCCCGACGGGCCGCCGAATGACGCGGCCTGCTCGACGAGCGCGCCTGCCGCAGCGGCCGTCCGCACTGCGGAGAACACCATGAATTCGAGCATGCAAGTCAACCCGTACGGGGCGGCCCGGCCGCACAGCTCACTCCACACCGCCGCCGCGCGCTCCGGGTCCGGATCCTCCACCGTGCACAGCAGGTAGCGGGCCCCGAGCTCGGCGCCGGCTTCCAGCAGGGGATCGACCTCGACCAGGTCGGTGTCCGGCCGGAGGCGGACGACCTCCACGTCGATTACCCCAAGGCCGGAATCCCGAAGCGCGTCAACCGTCAGCCGGCGCATCGTGGCGTGCGCGCCCAGCATCGGGTGACCGGTGCCGTCACGCGACGGAGTCAGCCGCACCGGACCGACGGCGTCGAACCCGGCCGCGGCGGCGAGTCTCACCAGCTCGGGCGGCGGAACGTGCAGTGCCGTCAGGTGGGCGAGGGAGCTGCGACGGCGGCTCATTCCTGCCCGGCCGGCTCGTCCGGCCCCAAGCGCACCAGCATCTTGCCGACGTTGCCGCCGCGGAGCATGTCCAGGAAGGCGCTGACAGCCGAGTCCAGGCCGTCGACCACCGTCTCGCGCGAGACCAACTCGCCGGAGCGGAGCCAGCCGACGACCGCCTCCTCGAACTCCGGCCGCAGGTCGGCATGGTCGCGGATGATGAAGCCCCGCAGCGTCAGCCGTTTCAACACGGCCTGAATAAGGTGGTCGATGCTCGGCCGGCTCCCGGTCGCCCCGAACTGCGAGATCGTTCCGCACAGGGCCACCCGGCCGCCGACACGCAGCGAGTCCAGCGCGGCCACCAGATGGTCCCCGCCGACGTTGTCGAAGTACACGTCGATGCCGTCCGGCGCCGTCCGCGTCAGGCCGACCGCGACCTCTTCGGCGCGGTAGTCGATCGCGTCGTCGTAGCCGAGCTCCTCGACCAGCAGCCGGCGCTTCGCCTCGCCGCCGGCGCTGCCGACGACCCGGGAGGCGCCGAGCAGCCGGGCGAACTGGCCGGCGGCGCTCCCGACCGCGCCGGCAGCCGCGGAGACGAACACGACGTTTCCCCGCTGCAGCTGCCCGGCCCGGACGATCCCGGCATAGGCGGTGAACCCGGTCTGTCCGAGGATGCCGAGCCACGTGGAGAGCGGCGCCCGGTCCGGGTCCACCACGGCGGCGATCGCGGCGTCGGACAGCTCGCGGGCGTCGACCACCGCGTAATCCCGCCAGCCACGCCTATGGCGCAGCGCCGCGCCGACCGGGATCTCCGGAGCGTTGCTGGCGACGACCCAGCCGATCGCCGATCCGTCCAGCGGCTCCCCCACCTGGAAGTTCGTCGTGTAGTGCTTCTCCGTCGGCTCGAGCCGTCCCCGCATCGAGGGGTCGACCGACATGTAGGCGTTGCGGACGAGCACCTGACCCGGGCCCAGTTCGGGAACTGGTTGCTGCTCTAGGCGGAAGTCGTCGGGCTGCGGCCCCTGCTGCCCCGGGCGAACCGCCAGGGTGACGACGCGTGTCATCGCCGGCAGGTCGAACATTGTCGCGGACATCGTCACGCCTCAGCCCTCCAGGATGGCGACGGTGCCGGCCGACCCGTCGACCTCGACGAGCGATCCGGTCCTGATCCGTCGGCTGGCCCCGGCGACGCCCGCCGCACAGGGAATGCCCAGTTCGCGGCTAACGATCATGGCATGGCTGCCGGCAGCGCCCACGTCGACGACGGTGGCAGCCGACAACATGAACAACGGCGTCCAGGACGGGTCAGTCTGCGGGGCGACGAGAACCTCGCCCGGCTCGAAGTCGCCGATGGCGTCGGTGCTGAGGATGACGCGGGCGCGGCCCCGGCCCACACCCGCCGACGCTCCCACCCCCGTCAGCACGTCTCCCGGCTTCGCGTCCTCGGGCACGGCCTCCGCCGCCCGCCCTAGCGACGACAGCGGAGGGAGCGGCTCGGTCGCGTCCAGCCACATGGGCACCTCAAGACCGAACAGCCCGAGCCACTCCTTCTCGCGCGCGGCCAGGGTGGAAGCGATCGACTCCGGCTCGATCGCGACGATGTCGAGCTCGGCGTCCGTGGCCATGAACAGGTGCCGGGGACTCTCGAGCCGGCCCTCGGCATGCAGCCGGCGGGCAAGCTCGTCCAGAGCGACCCGGGCCTCGTGCAGCACCTTGATGCAGTTGGTCTTGGCCCGCTCCCGCCAGGCCGCGAAACGGCGGGCCGAGGCCAGTGCGGCGGAGAAGGCCGACACCGTCCCGGGATCGTCGCCGATCTTGGCGAGCGCTTCGGCCGTCGCCGCTTCCGTCTCCACGCTCTGCCGCTGCTGCCGAATCGCTGGGGACGCGCCGTCGTCCAGGTGGCGCAGCCGGTCGACTAGGGCCAGGGGCAGCTCCGGCCTGGTCTCCCAGGAGTCGGAGCCCAGGTCCCATTCGTTGGGCCCGCGGTAGCCGAAGTCGCGCAGGAACGTCGCGAAGCGCCTGGCGAACTCCGGATGGGCGTTGGGAAGCCGGCCGGCGAGCCTCGGCACGCCCGCGTCGAACGCCGCCGAAAGCCGGGCGTCCGCGCGCACCAGCCGGGAGAGGTCCCACAACGCGAAGGACGGCGCCGCCGAGTCCACGTCCCCCGCGGCGCCCGTGATCCTCAGGACCAGGGCCGACTCCTCCGCACCGAGCAGTTGGCCGAGGACGGCCGGGCCGACCGCGGCACCGTTGGTGGCCCCTACCTCGCCGCGCCAGGTGAGCCGCTCGAGGGGGACGACCGAGCGGGCGCGCGCCGTGAGCGCCAGGGAGGACAGCGACGCGAGATCCGGGCGCTCCTTGCGCAGCCGGTCGGCGATCCGGCGCTCCTCCTCCAGCTCGGGATAGCTGGCCGTCGACAGCACCCAGGACGTCCGCGCGGCCAGGGCCTCGGCGAGGACGGGGTTGACGTCGTCGTCGCTCGGCACGTGCGGTGGCATGTCCGGGTGCGCCCCGAACCACAGCCGGTCCACCAACTCCACCGGCAGCCCGGACCGGATTCCCATGAGGCGGGCCGCGGTCGCGTTCGCATACAGGTGCCCGTAGAAGAACGCCCCCGTCGGGGGCTGGTCGACCGACAGCTCAGCCAGCGTGAACCCACCGGTCGCGGCATATCCGACCGCCCACCCCTGCAGCATCTGTGGGTCCCACCCCAGACTCGCCCCAAGCGGCGTGATCGGGTCCGGCAGGACATCGTTGGCGTTCATCCGCGTGTAGACGGGGAACCTGTGGCTGGGCTTGGTGTCGATGATCCAGGACTCGTCTGCCACTCGGGCTCCTGCCGCTGAGGACGGAAACTGCTGACAAATTATAGAGCATTTCCAGTGGGTCGACCAGGTCGGCGCGGCTCCTCAGAGCTGCCCGGCCCCCCAGGCGACACAACGGCGCAGCACCGTCTCGAACTCGGGCACACCCCAGCTGCCGCGGTCGACGCGCCCGAGGTCGTCAATGCCTTCGCTCTGCAGGTCGAAGCGGCCCCGGCAATGCCCGAGTGTGAAGTAACAGACCTGGCCCGCTCCGTGCCGGCGGAGATAGAGCACCGGACGCGGCTCGTCGTCCGTCGTGCGGCCCTCCTCGAAGCCTCGGCAGACCCCGGAGAAGCGGGTGTGCAACAGCACCTCGAGCGGGCCGTGCAGCTCCAGGACGTACAGCTCGTCCCTCGCGTCGAAGGCGCCGATCCCGGCGACGAGCGGGTGCCGGGGGTCGGCGACCTCCACCCGGAAGGGCTCGATCGGCGGATGGGCGAGGAACTGGCCACCGAGAACGACGGCCACCTCGCCGAGCACGCGGGGGGTTCGGTACACCTTCGGCGCACCGGGAGCCGGGGGGTCGATGGCCGAGTGGGTGCCGTGCAAGGCCAGCCAGCGCCCTCCCCGGGTGACGAAGTTGACCAGCGCAGCCTGCTGCCCCGGGTGGGGCCGCACGTCGCAGGTGTAGGTCACCAGCAGGTCCGACCGCTCGAGGGCGCCGGTCTCCCGGTAGTCCTCGAACACCCGGGTGCGGACCTGCTCGTGCTCCCCCAGCCGGTCGAGCAGTTGCCGGCGGGCGAAGTCGAAGTCGTGCCAGAGCCCACCGCAGACGAGCACGGCGTCCAGGCGACCAGCCGGGCCGGCCACGTCCCGCAGCCCGCCCGTCAGGACTGCACGCGGCTGACCAGTCCGCCGTCAGCCACGAAGTTGACCCCGACGGAGAACCCGGCCCGCGGGCTGGCGAGGAACGCCACCGCGTTGGCGATCTCCTCGGCCTTGCCGTACCGGCCCATCGGGATCCGCCCGAGCACCTCCTCGTACACCTCGGGTCGCCCCTGGCGGATCTTGTCCCAGTCCCCACCCGGGAACTCGATCGGGCCCGGGGAGACGGTGTTGACGCGGATGCCCCGCGGGGCCAACTGTCGGGCCTGCGCCGCGGCGTGCTGCAGCACGGCCGCCTTGAGGGCCGAGTAAGCGGTGGGGCCACCGGGGCGCACCACGTCGAAGGCGTTCGTCGTCCCGATCGCCACGATGGCACCACCACCGGCCCGTTCCAGGTGGGGAACGGCCGTTTCCACCAGCCGGACGAACGGGATCAGGTCCCCCCGCAGGCTCCGCTCCCACTGCGTGATGTCGCGGGACGTGCCGGCCGACACGTTCGACACGACGATGTCGAGGCCGCCGAGCGCCTCGGCGGCCCGGTCGACGAAGGAGGTCAGCGCCGACTCGTCGGCAACGTCGAACGCATCGTGGAACACCGTCGCGCCGAGCGACTCGAGCTTGGCGGCCGTCTCGTCGAGACCCTCCTGCCCACGGGCGCAGATCGCGAGGGAGCAGCCTTCCTGCGCCAGCGTCTCGGCGGTGGCGCGGCCGATGCCGCGGCTCGCCCCGGTGACCAGCGCGCGGTTACCCGACAGTCCTAGATCCATAAGGTGGCTCCTTGCCAGAGATGACCGGAGGGTGCGATGAACATCGCCGCAGCCCGGCGGAACGGGTCGAAGGTCAGGCGCGGCGGGCGGTCCGTGCGGCGAGCGAGACGGCGATGATCAGGGCGGCGCCGTTGAACAGGTCGTTGACGTAGACGGGAGCGCCGGCCAGCTGCAGCCCCTTGACGCCGGTGGCAAGCAGGTAGATGGCGATGAGCGTTCCGAGCACGTTGACTCGACCAGCCTTGATCTGGGTGGCGCCCAGAAACACGGCGGAGAAGACCGGCAGCAGGTAGGAGGGGCCGACGTCCGCCGAGGCGGTGCCGAGGCGGGCGGCCAGCACGACCCCGGTCAGGCCGGCGATGGTCGCCGACGCCACCAGCGACCCGAACACGATCCGGTCGACTCGGACGCCGGCGAGCCTCGCCGCCTGGCCGTTTCCGCCGGTGGCGAACAGGAAGCGCCCGATCGGCAGGTATTCGAGCACGACGTAGATGATCGCGGCGAGGAGAAGCATGAAGTAGAACGGGAGAGGCAACCCGAGCACCTGCTTGGTGCCGAGGTTCAAGAAGTTGTTCGAGAAGCCCTGAGTGATTGTCTGACCCCCGACCACCCAGTAGGAGGCCGCGGCCAGGATGCTGCTCATGCCCAGTGTGGCGATGAACGAATTGACGCGCAGGCGCACCACGACGACGCCGTTGATGATCCCGACCAGCGCGGCGACACCGATCGCGGCCACCACGGAGAGCACCGGATGCCACCCGTGCGACTGCATCCACGCCACGATGGCGACGGCGAGCCCGACCATGGCCGCGATCGACAGGTCGAACACCCCGGCGGCGAAGGGCAGGATCAGGCCCAGGGCCAGCATGCCGGTGATCGCCTGGTCGCCGGCGATGATGCGCGCGTTGTCACTGGTCAGGAACAGGTCGGGCACCCAGATCCCGAACAGGACGATCAGCGCCGCCCAGACGTAGAGGCCGCTGAAGCGGTCGACGCCGAACGAGAGGCGGCGCTTCCGGCGATGCTCGACCTCGCCGTGGTGGGAAGCGGCTTCGGCCTCAGCCACCGGGTTCGCCGCCGACGCCAGGGAGACGTGGGCTTCCACCTCCGCCGACTCGGAACCAAGCGCCTCGTTGCCCGGCAACCGGTGGGTGTTGAGGTCCTGTCCCGTCTGCGACGAGATCACTTTGGTCTTCACGGCAATCGCTTTCTGAGGAGACCGACCGGGCGTGAGTTTCATGCGACCGCTCCGCGCCGGACACCGATGGTGGCGGCGGTGATGCGGTCCGGATCGATGTGGGGCCGACGCAGCTCGTCGACGATGCGGCCCTCGGACAGGACGATCACCCGTTCGGCGAGCCGGGTCAGTTCGGAGTGGTCGGTGGACGCAACCAGCACCGCCGCGCCCTCGGCGGCTGCCTGGTCGACCAGCTCGTGGATCTCGGCCTTGGCCCCGACGTCCACGCCCTGGGTCGGCTCGTCGAGGATGAGGACCCGGGGGTGCAGCCGGAGCCACCGGGCGAGCATGACTTTCTGCTGGTTGCCGCCCGACAGCGTGCCGAGGTGGCGTTCGCACTCGGGTGGCCGCACCCGGAGCCGCCGGAGCCAGTCATTGACCTCCGAGACTTCGGAACGCCGGCTGAGTAGTCCTCGTCGGACGAAGGCGCGCGGCCCGGCGATCGAGACGTTCTCGCGCAGCGACGTGTCGAGGAACGCGGCGTTGGCGTGCCGTTCTGCGGGGACGAGGCCGATGCCGGCGGACATCGCGACGTCCGGGCGCATCGCCGGCACGGCCCGGTCGGCTAGGGTCACCCTGCCCTGCCGCGGCAAGCCGCCGAAGATCGCCAGCGGCACCTGCTCGCGTCCCGACCCGGTGATGCCGGCGATGCCGACGATCTCGCCGGCGCGCACGTCGAGGTCGATGCCGTGCAGCGTGCTCGACCGCAGCCCGCGGACCGACAACACGGTTTCGGTGTGTTCCGGGGTCGCGACCGCCGGAGCCTCGTACTCGGACAGCGAGCGTCCGATCATCAGCTCCACCAGCGAGTCCTCGTCGAGTCCCTCGACCGGCCGGGTGATGATGTGGTGGCCGTCCCGGAGCACGGTCACCGTCTCGCACAGCGAGAACACCTCGTCGAGGTGGTGCGAGACGAACAGCACGGCGACGCCGGCGTCGCGGACCGCGCGCACCACGCGGAACAGCCGCGAGATCTCCGCGGCCGGCAGGTTCGCGGTGGGCTCGTCCAGCACGAGCACGCGTGGCTCGTTAGTGCGGGGCGACACGGCCCGCGCCACTGCGACCGCAGTCCGCTCGCTCATCGCGAGGTGGGACGTGGGTAAGCGGACGTCGACGTCGTAACCGAGGTCCTGCAACGTCTTGCGCGTCAGCCTGGCCTCCTTGGGCCAGCTGATGAGCCCGAGCCGATTGCGGTGGTACCCGGAGCCAATCGCCAGGTTGTCGAGCGCGTCCAGTGTGGGCACCAGGCCCAGATCCTGGTGTACGAAACGCAGGCCGGCCGCATCGCCGGCGCCGGGCGTCCCCAGTGCCAGCGAGGCGCCGTCGACCAGCACAGACCCTCCGGCGTCCGGCTCGTGGTAACCGGCAAGCACCTTGATCAGGGTCGATTTGCCGCACCCGTTCTGTCCGACCAGCGCCCGGATCTCACCCGGCTGCAGCTCCAGGTCGACGTTGTGCAGCACTCGCTGCCCCGTGAAAGTCTTCGACAGATTCGTGATCTGCAGGGCAGGGGTCGGCATGCGGCTCCTCGGCTGTGCAGCCCACTTACAAGACTGCGACTCCAGTTTCACAGAACTGTAGGGGGGTTGGGCCAGAATCGCTAGCGATTCGGCGAAATTCGCTCGCATCTGGGCGGCCACTCCGGCAGCCAACGCCGTGACCTGCACGTGACCTGACAGAAAATATGTCGAATTGGGACTCGTCAGCCGGTTGTCAGCCATGGCCCGGGGTCGCTAGCGTGCTCGTTCAAGGTGGAACGGCTGTCAAGTAAGTGGCCAACCGGGCGGATGTACCCGAGCTCGGCCACCGGTTCCGTGCGTCCGGGCGACAGTGCCCGCAAGAAAAGGAGTTCTTATGGAGAGCCGTAGAGCGTCCCTCGGAGTGGCGGTGATGGCGATGTCCGTCGCCTTGACCGCTGCTTGCGGGTCGAGTTCGGGTGGCAAGTCCTCGAGTAGCGGCGGGAGCTCGTCCTCCTCGTCGTCCTCGGGCGGAGGAGGCAGCAGCGGCAACGTCGCCGCCGCCGAGGCCACCGTGCAGAAGTTCCTGCAGCCGCCGACCTCGATCGGGGATCTCCCGCCGCTGTCCAAGAAGCCGGCCGCCGGCAAGCGGATGATCATCACCGAGACACCCGAGCCCGTCACCATCAAGGTCAACGACGCCATGGTTAAGGCGGCGCAGGCCCTCGGCTGGACGACCACCCGCATCGCAATCGGCACCGGCGCCGAGGACCCGGCCAAGGCGCTCAACGCCGCCATCGACCAGAAGCCCGACGTCATCGTCCAGACGGGCTCTCCGGCCTCACAGCTGCGTGAGCCGCTGCAGCGGGCGAAGGACGCGAAGATTGTGGTGCTGCGGTCCGACAACTCCGACCCGCCCGGCGTCGACGGCACCATCGTCAACACCGGTATCGACGGACCGAATCAGACCGGCTCGTACGGGACCATGACGGCCGACTACGTCGTGGCGACCAGCAAGGGCAAGGCCCAAGCGCTTCTGGTGAACTTCCCGACCTACCCGATCCTCACGGCGTACGCCGAGGGCTTCGACAAGGAGCTGAATGCCAAGTGCCCCAGCTGCACGAGCACCCGGCTGAACCAGCAGGTGACAGACCTTGCGGGCGGTAAGACACCGGCGGCCGTGGTAAGCGCGCTGCAGCGGAACCCGAAGATCAACTGGGTCGTGCTCAGCCTCGGCGACGCTACCCTCGGGCTGAAGGCTGCGCTGAGTGCCGCGGGGCTGAGCAGCAGGGTGCAGATCGGCGGCGAGAGCGCGGGCACCCAGAACATCACCGCCCTGAAGAACGGCTCGGAGGCGATGTGGAGCGGGTTCGCAGCGGCGATCCTCGGCTGGCGCCGGGTGGATGCCGCAGCCCGCTACTACAACGGCGAGAGCCTGGCACCGGCGACCAACACCCTGCTCCCGTCCCAGTTGCTGACGAAGGAGAACGTGTCCTCGGCTCCTCTGGACCCGCAGGGCTACTACCTCGGCGTGGCCGACTACGAGTCGCAGTTCAAGAAGCTCTGGAAGGTCCAGTAGCAGGCGGGGCCGGCGTCCGGGAGGACCGGGCGCCGGCCCGTCCCGCGTTCCGCCGGTTCACCCGGCGCCACGTCCTCAACCCCACCCCCAACGACAGGAGGACAGCCGCATGCTCGCGGGCCTGGCCGGTAAGTCTGTGGTCGTCACCGGAGCGGCAGGCGGCATCGGGGCCGCCATGTGCCGTCGCTTCACTGAGGAGGGCGCGCGCGTCGTCGCAAGCGACATCGATGCGGCCGGCGCGCACGCGGTTGCCAAGGAGATCGGCTCGGACGCAGTGTCGGTGCATGCCGACATCAGCACGACCGCCGGCGCCGACGCGTGCGTCGCCGCTGCGGTCGGCAGCTTCGGGCGGCTGGATCTCTTCGCCGCGAACGCCGGAGTCGAGTCGCTCGTGAAGCCGGTCGCCGAGTTCGACCTCGACGACTACGAGAAGGTCTTCTCGATCAACGTCCGGGGAGCTTTCCTGAGCGCCCAGGCCGCGGTCCGCCAGTTCCTGCAGCAGGGCGACGGCGGCGGGCTCCTGTTCACCGCGTCCATCGCCGCGCTGATGGGCACGCCCGGGACGTCGGTGTATAACGCGTCCAAGCACGCGGTGCACGGTCTGGCGCGGTGCCTCGCGCTCGAGGTCGGCGGCGAGGGTATCCGCGTGAACATGCTCGCGCCGGGTGTCGTGGACACCCGGATGATGCGCGCGCTCGAGCAGGGGCTGGGCGCCCTCGGCGGGACGGACGCGGAGAGCTTCAAGGCGACGATGTCCTCGTCGGTGCCTCTGGGCCGCTACGCCACACCCGAGGAGATCGCAGCGACGGCTGCGTGGCTCCTGTCCGACGAGGTGCCGTACATGCACGGCGAGGTCGTGACCGTCGGCGGCGGTATCGCCCCGTACTGACGGCCGTACCGTCAACAGGACCGCAGGAGGCCTCAAATACGGTTCCTGGAGGCCTCCTGCTCGTGGTTACGCGGTCCTCCCCCGGCGCGTCCGGCGGGCGCACCAGACGACGCTGGACCGCCCGGATGGCCAGGGTCCAGCGCCGTCGGTGACGGACGGTGCCTCAGTAGGCGGAGGTGCCGCCGTCGACGCTGATCGACGTGCCCGTGATGCCGGCCCCAAGGTCGGACGCGAGCAGCACGGCCACCGCGGCGACCTCCTCGACGGTCGTCGGCCGCTTTGTGGCCGCCTCGGACGCGTACAGCTCCACCATCTGGTCGAAGGTCATCCCCATCGCGGCAGCGGTGGAGGGACCGTTGTCCTTCACGATGTCGGTGATCACCAGACCCGGGCAGATCGAGTTGCAGGTGATCCCCTGGGTGCCCACCTCCTGCGCCACCGTCTTGGTCAGCCCGATGATCGCGTGCTTCGCCGCGACGTATGGGCCCAGCACCGGCTTGCCGTGCTTGCCCTCGACAGAGGAGATGTTGATGATGCGACCCCACTTCTGCTCGAGCATCGTCGGCAGTGCTCGCTTGGTCGCCCAGAAGGTGGAGTAGAGGTTCCACCGGATGGTGTGGTCCCAGGCGTCGTCGGGCATCTCGACGGTCGGCACTAGGATCGACCCGCCACCGGCGTTGTTGACCAGGATGTCGAGCCTGCCGTGCCGCTCGATGGTGCCGTCGATGAACCGCTCGACGTTCGCCGCCTCGGTGACGTCGCCGGCTTGGAACGAGGCCCGGTCCCCCGCACCGAGCTCGGCGAGCACCTTCTCGCCCTTTTCCGGAGACCTGCCGTTCAGCGATACCGTGGCCCCCTCGGCCAAGAACGCTTGCGCGATGCCCCGGCCGATCCCAGCCGTCCCACCTGTGATCGCGGCAACGCGTCCGTCCAGCTTGCCCATCGTGTGATCCTCCTGAGATCGAGCAACACTTACTGCTGTAGCAATACAGTTTCGGAGTGTTGCACGTTACGTCCACAAGGAAAAGGTTTGGGCGGGGCCAGGCGCGCAACGGCTGCCGTCACCGACGGTCGCTGTAGCAGCATGCGGTGCGGCGCGGTGCCCGACACCCGCGCAGCCTCGACAGCACTACTTACTAGACGCGCGACCCAGTAAGGGACGAGACTGGAGCCGGCAGGCGGCACAGCGGGACCGACGGGAGACCGAGGGATGACAAACGGCCGGACGCTCTCCACCCCTCCGGACGGCGAGCTGGACGGCCTCGCGCTGGCGGCACGCCACGGCTCCGCCCCTCCCCCGGAGGTGCAGGGGCCGATCGGCAACCTGCTCCAGGCGTACGCGCTGCTGACCGACGCCGGTCTCGAGTCCCAGATGGCCGCGCTGTTCACTGCCGACGCGACTTGGGACGGCCGCGAACTCGGCTATGGCACGGCCTCCGGCCCGGAGGCGATCGCAGCGATGGTGCTGACGCACTTCCGGCCCGACGCCCCGATGGTGCACCTGCCAGGACCGCCGCTGCTCGTGCAGACCGGCCCGGAGCAGGTCGACGCCTACACCTGGTGCCTCGCCACCCGCCTGTCCGAGGGACGGATGAGCCCACTAATCTATTTCGCCTACGACGACACACTCGTGCGGGACGCCGGTGCCTGGCGCTTCCGCCGGCGCACGCTGCGGCTGCGCTTAGGCGGCCCGCCTCCAGGAGGCGGCGGGTCGTGAAGCTGGCAGGCAGGACGGCACTCGTCACGGGAGCCAACCGTGGCGTGGGCGCCGCGCTCGTCGACGCGCTCGTCGAGCGCGGGGCCGCGCGGGTCTTCGCCGGGGCCCGCGACCCGGCGTCCCTGAACGCGGCGGTCGCACGCCACGGCGACCGGCTGGTCCCGGTGCGGTTGGACCTCACCCGGCCGGGAGACATCGCGGCGGCGGTCGACCGCTGCGGCGACGTTGAGGTGCTCGTCGGTAACGCCGGCCTGGCGGCGTACGGTGGCGTCCTCGACATCGACGAAGCCACCTGCCGGGAGGTGTTTGAGGTCAATGTCTTCGGGCCGCTCGCGCTGGTCCGCGCGCTCGCGCCAGCGCTGCGCCGGCAGCGCGGCGGAGTCCTGTTCGTCAACTCGCTGACGGGTCTGGTGGTCTCCCGCAGCGCCCCCGTCTACGGGGCAAGCAAGGCCGCTACCAGGATGCTCGCCCTCGGCCTGCGCGAGCAGCTTGCCGCGGACGGCGTGGTGGTGACGATCTCGCATCCCGGGTTCATCGACACCGACATGGCCGCCGACCTCGCGTTGCCGAAGGCGTCCCCGCGCTCCGTGGCGGAGCGGTCACTCGACGGTCTCGAGGCAGAGGCGGCGACGGTGTTCCCCGACCGCTTCGCCGAGCTCGTCGAGGCAGCGCTTGAGACCCAGGCGGCCGCCATCCTGGCCGCACCGCAGCGCGTCATGACGAGCCTCGTGGCGGAGTTCCAGAAGGACCCCGCGGCGGGTACCTGAGCGATGACGACCACAGCTGACCCCGGGGCGCCGCTGGTTCCGGACGACCTGGTGCTAAGCCACTTCAGCCTGGGCCGGTTCCTGCCGTTCGAGGAGCGGGTCCGGGCAGCGAACGACGCCGGATTCCGCGGTATCGGGTTCTACGTGGGCGACTACCAGCGGCTGCGCCACGAGGGCCGAACCGATGCTGATCTGCGGAGCATCCTCGACGACGCCGGTCTGCGGCTCGTCGAGATCGAGGCGCTGCGCGGCTGGTCGGCGGACGGCCACGGACGATCGTCGTACCGGGCACTCGAGGACGCGGTATTCGCGCTCAACGACGCGCTCGGCCCGGCAGAGACGGTCCAGGTGATCGGACCGTTCGACGGGGACCTCGACGACGCGGCAGCGGCATTCGCCGGTGTCTGCGACCGGGCCGCCGCACACGGCTTGGCCGCGGCCATCGAGTTCCTGCCCGAGATGTCGAACATTCCGGACGCGGCCACCGCCATGGATATCGTCCGGCGGGCCGGCCGGGACAACGGCGGCCTGTGCGTGGATGTCTGGCACCACTACCGGGGCGCGAACGACGAGGCGATGCTCCGGGCGATACCACCCGGGCGCATCTTCACCGTGCAGTTCAACGACGGCCCCCGGCGGCGGGTCGACACGGACTACTACACCGACTGCACCCGCTTCCGGCTCCCGCCGGGTGAGGGCGACTTCGACCTGGTCCGCTTCCTCCAACTGCTCGACGGGATGGGCGTCCGGCGCCCCCTCTCGGTCGAGGTGCTCTCGAGCGCACTGCAGCAGCAGCCACCCGGCGCGGTCGCCCGCCGGCTCGCGTCCCAGACGCGGAAGGTCGTCACTACGGCACGCGTCAGCAACTTACAGCGCGCCGAGACCTAGCGCTCCCTTCCCACTTACTATAAGGTTCCTCTAGTAAGTGCGGTAGGGCCGTATGCGCCGTCGCCCACCGGAGGTTGGCTGATGCATTTCCAGGACCGCGTCCTGTTCGTCACCGGCGGAGGGTCGGGGATCGGCGCGGCGACGGCACGCCGTTTCAGCGCCGGCGGTGGCCGCGTAGCCGTCGTCGACCTGGACGTTGAGCGGGCCGAGAAGGTGGCCGCGGAACTCGACGGCGCCATCGGGCTGCAGGCCGACGTGTCGGACGAGGCGTCGGTGCAGGCCGCGCTGGCGGCCGCCCGGGAGCATCTCGGTCCCGTGGACTCGGTGCTGAACGCGGGCGGCCACGCCACTTTCGGTCCGCTCGAGGAATGGTCCTGGGACCGCTGGTCGAAGATGCTCGACGTCCACGCCGGCGGCACGTTCCTGGTCTGCAAGCACGTGCTCGGCCAGATGCAGGAAGCCGGCCGCGGGTCCATCGTGAACGTCGCCTCGGTCGCGGCGGTGGTGGCGCAGCGGCACAACTCGGTGTACGGCGCGGCCAAGGGCGCTATCCTGTCGCTCTCCCGGCAGCTGGCGCTCGATTTCGGTCCGACCGTGCGCGTAAACGTCATCGCACCGGGGCGTACTCGGTCGGGTATGACGGAGCCCCTCCTGCGGCAACGCGGCGGGGGCGATGTCACCAAGGGCGCCGACGTCTTTGGCCAGGGCAACATCCAGAAGCGGACGGCCGAGCCGGAGGAGATCGCGGCCCCGATCTGCTTCCTCCTCTCCGATGACGCCAGTTTCGTCACCGGCACCGTGCTCTTCGCCGACGGCGGCGAGACCTCCATCTGACGACGTCCCCGGGCCGGCGACGTCCCGGACGTTACATCCCAGCCCATCCCAGCCCGAGGACGACGTGACCGCGATCCCTGCGACCGGCGACGGAGCCGAGCTGTACCACACCGGAATCGTCGTTCCAGACCTTGGCGTGGCAGCGGAGCGGTATGCCGACCTGCTCGGTCTGCAGTTCGCATCGGTGCGGCGCAGCGTCATGTCGGTGCGCGTGGACGGGGTCGTGCGCGAGGCCGAACTGCTCGTGACCTACACGATGACGGGTCCGCCCTACCTCGAGTTGATCGAGGAGGTGTCCGGGTCGGTCTGGGGGACCACGAACCTGGGGTTGAACCACATCGGCTTCTACGCCCACGACCTGGCCACGGCGCGGCGCCGCCTGGAGGACGCAGGGCTGCCGGCACGCGTCCACGACAACGGAACGGGCGGCGACCCGCACCGCTTCACCTACCACCCCATGGACGGCGGTATGTGGGTGGAGCTGGTCACCACCGGCTTCCGGGCAGAGCTCGACGCCTGGATCACTCGCAGCCGGACGGCGGCCCCGTGACCGCGGCAGCCGGGGCGGGGGCCGAGGTCCCCGCCATCCGGGACGTGGTGCTCCGCTACTGCTCCGGCATCGACCGGCTCGACGCCGACCTGATGAAGTCGGCCTACTGGCCGGACGCCACCGACGACCACGGGACCTTCGTCGGGAACGGGTGGGAGTTCGTGGACCGCTGTATGCGCAGTCACGCCCGCTGGCGCGCCACGATACACTGCGTCCTCAACCACCGGGTCGACCTCGACGCGTCCGGCACGTCCGCCCGCGGCGAGGTCTACCACGTCGCGTACCTCTTTCCTCCGGACACGTCGGGAGTGCACCAGTGGTGCGGCCGGTATCTCGACGCCTACGAGCGCCGCGACGGCCAGTGGCGGATTCGGCACCGGGTCTGCGTCCACGAGGGCACCGTCGTACTCGCCGGTCCCCCGATGCCGATCCCCGAGCAGCAGTTCCGGTCGGGTTCCTTCGACCGCCCCTCGGCCGGCCGGCCGATCGGACCCTGACGCCGCCGGACGGGCGACGTCCGGCGGCGAGCAGCACCTACTCCAGGAGGCAGCGTGCACCCATCCTTCCGGCTCCGCCCATACACCGGACCGCGGCCGTCGTGACCCCCCAGGTGTCGGGCTGGGAAGACCTCTCGGCCTACCGGATGGCGGACGCCGAGCACGCCGAGCTGCTCGAGCGACAAGTGGAATGCACCCTGGTGTGGCTGGCCGCCGACGGGCACCCGATCGGAGCCGTCGTCAACTACGTCTTCCGCCGCGGCCGCTTCTGGCTGACCGCGACCGACCACCGTCCCCGGATCGCCGCGATGCGCAGGGACCCCCGGGTGAGCGTCGTCGTGAGCAGCCGCGGCTCCGGCATCACCGTCCGTCGCTCGCTCACCTGCCGGGGCCGCGTTACCGTCCGCGACGACCCCGGGGTGAAGGCGTGGATGCTGCCCGAGCTCGCCGCGGCCGTCCGTCCCGGGTCGCCTGAGCGACAGGCCGAGTTCGCGCGGCTGCTCGACTCGCCCGGACGCCTCGTCCTGGAGGTCATGCCGGAACGGTGGACCGGGTTCGACGGCGCGAAGATGTGGTCCGCCGCTCCTGCAGCTGCCCCCAGTGCCGACCCGGAGGCTGACATGAACACGGGTTTCAGTGATTTCGACGCGAAGGAGATCCGGTGACGTCCGCCGGCAGCAGATTCGAGGGCAAGGTCGCGTTCGTCACGGGGGGCGCGTCGGGGCTCGGTGCCGCGGCCGCGCGGCGCTTCGCCGCGGAGGGGGCCCGCGTCGCTGTCGCGGACATCAACGTCTCCGGGGCGGAGACGCTGGCCGCCACACTGCCGGACGCCCTCGCCGTCGAGGTCGACACCGCGGATCCCGCCTCGGTTGAACGCGCGATCGGCGCGGCCGTGGCGCACTACGGGCGGATCGACGCGATCTTCAACAACGCCGGCATCGATGGGAAGCAACAGCCGCTGCACGAGACGGAGCAGGACAACTGGGAACGGGTCCGGTCCATCAACGGCGACGGGGTCTTCCACGTGCTGAAGTTCGGGGTGGCCGCGATGTTGAAGTCGGGCGGCGGCAGCATCGTCAACACGTCGTCCACCGCCGGGCTGACCGGGCAGGCCAACATCTCGGCCTACACGTTCACGAAGGCCGGCATCATCGGACTCACGCGTTCGGCGGCGCTGGAATACGCCGACCGCAACATCCGAATCAACGCCATCGCGCCGACCGTCGTCTGGACGCCGCTGGTGGAGAACTTCGTGCGGACCGCACCTGATCCAGAGGCGATGGCAGCGATGCTGGAGAACTATAACCCGATGCCCGGAATCCCGACCCCTGCCGATGTCGCGGCGGCTGTCGCGTTCCTGGCGTCCGACGACGCTCGCTGGATCACCGGGCACACCTTGCCGATCGACGGGGGCTACGTCGCCCGCTGAGGCCGAGCGCGGGGGGCGGCCGACTGCACGCCGGGGTCGGCCCCCACCGCGGCCGGCCCCCCACCGCGGTCCCCGTGTTTGAGACCGTGCGCCTGGTGTCGAGCACTCCCGCCCGGGACGATCAGCCGGAGCGTACGTCGGCGTTCCCGACCCCGGCCGGTACCGGTGAGAAGCACCACGGGGGACGGCTACGCGACCGGCTGGCCCACGGCCGCCGGCACCTCGTCCACGGTGACGGTGCCGGCGCTGCCGTCCACCGTGATCTCCATGCCGTTCCGGATCCGGGTGGTGCCGTCCGTCACGGACAGCACGCACGGGATGCCGAGCTCGCGGGAGACCACCACCGCGTGGCTGTTCAGTGCGCCCATATCCACCACGACGGCACCGGCGACCAGGAACAGCGGGGTCCAGGCGGCATCGGTCAGGGGTGCGACCAGGATCTCTCCGGGGTCGAGGTCGACCGCCTGGGCCAGGTCGGTCAACACCCGGGCCCGGCCGGTGTAGCGGCCGGCGCTGCCGCCGACCCCGCGCAGCACCTCGCCAGGCGTGGCTGCGGTCGTCGGCGGGCGGCGACGGCGCCGCCACTCGCCCAACGGTGGCAGGTCTTTTGCGATGATGAACGGCGGCTCGAGGTCGAACAACGTCCTGTATCCCTCCAGCCGCTCTGAGATGACGGAGGTAAACGACTCGGGAGCCGCGACGTAGCTGTCCAGCTCACCGGCCAGCAGCATCATCACGTCCTCCGGCTCGACCAACCGGCCGGCCAGCACCCCCCGGGCACCGAGCTCCCGGATCGCCATCCGCACCTCGTTGATGACGGTGGCCGCGTTGGCCTTGGTGCGTTCGCGGAGCGCGATCGTGTTCTTCGCCGATAGCAGCGCTGTCTCCAGCGTAGCCAGCTGCTGCTCGTTGCCGGACAACGCCCGGCGCAGGTGGTCGGCGGCCTCGCCGCGACGGGCGCTGAGCCGCTCGTGCCGGAGTTTCGGCGTGTTCTCGTCCGGGCTCCGGCGCATGCTGTCCACGTGCGCGATAGCCTGGAGCGGGTCTGCTTCCCAGGAACGGGCGCGAATGTCCCACTCGTTCGGTCCCCGCATCCCGTACTGATCAAGGAACTTCTGGAACGCCGTTGCGTAACGCCCGACGTCGCCAGCAGCCCCGGGTAGAGCGGCCGCGACCGCCGCCGGGCCCCGGTCAAACAGGACGGACAGTTCGGGTGAGCTGTTGACCAGACGGGACAGCTCCCACAGCCCCCACGACGGCGACGCGGACTCGACGTCGCCGAGACCCGAGATGAGATCAAGCAGCAGCTCAGGCAGGCCGACCCCCGCGCACAGCTCGGAAAGCATCGCCTGCCCGACGGTGGACGCCAGCGAGGAGTAGTCGTGACGCGCGAACGCGTTGTCGAGCTCGGGCAGGAAGAACCGGGCCCGGGCCACGAGCTCGATCTCGGACAGCGCCGGGAGGTCCGGCCGGTCCCGGCGAAGGTGGAGGACCCGGTCCCGGTCGGCGTCGATCTCGGGAAAGGTGCTGCGGCCGAGGATGTCCCCGATCGTCGCCGACACCTTCGCCGAGCACTCGGGGCACTCGTCGTCCGGGTGCGGTTCGTAGGGCGGCGCGTCGGGGTGGGCGCCGAGGAACGCAGCGTCGAACTGCTCCACCGTCTGTCCCATCCGCAGGCCCATCAGGCGCATGTGCGACAGGTTCAGGTAGAAGTAGCCGCCGAACAGCCCGGCCACCGGCGGTGGGTCCGACGGCAGCTCGCCGTCGGAGTAGACGCCGAACTCGACGAACCCGCGCAGCCAGCCCTTCAGCAGCCCCTGCTCGAAAACCAGGGTCCAGCCGAGCGGACTAGCCGGGTCCGGCAGCACTTCGCCAGCGTTCGCCCGGGTGTAGTACGGCAACCGCTCCCAGCGGTGCGAGTCCGTGATCCACCAGTCCAACGTGGTCTCCTCGAATTGGTCAGCCCTCGTTGCCGATGCCGACGGGGTGGCGGCAGCGCGGTCAGTACTGGGCGGTGCCGCCGTCGACGTTGATGAGGGCGCCGGTGACCCCTCCCCCGGCCGGGCTGGCGAGCCAGAGCGCGGCGGCGGCTACCTCGTCGACGGTGTTCAGGCGCTTGATGTGCGACTCCTGGGCGTAGCCCTCGAGGAACTCGTCGTAGGTGATGCCCGCCTGCGCGGCCACCCCGGCGCCCGCCTCCTTCATGAGGTCGGTCTCGACGGCCCCGGGGCAGATCGCGTTCGCCGTGATGCCGGACGTCCCGTATTCGCAGGCGACCGCCTTGGTGAAGCCGTTCAAGGCGTGCTTGTTGGTGATGTAGTGGCTCACCATCGGCTTGTTCGCCTGTTTGCCCTCTACTGAGGAGATGTTGATGATGCGACCCCAGTTGTTCTCGAGCATGTAGCGCAGTGACCGTCGGGTGCCCCAGAACGCCGCGTTGATGTTCCAGTTCAGCGCGTTCTGCCAGGCCTCGTCGGACAGCTCGTGGATGAGTGCCCAGCCGTCGGTGCCGCCGGCGTTGTTGACGTAGATGTCCAGACGGCCATACCGCTTCCGTGCGGTGTCGATGGCCGCCTCGAGCTCGGGCTGCACCCGGACGTCGCAGCGCACGAACTCGGCCCGGTCGCCGGCGCCCATCTCCGCCAGCGCCTGCTTGCCCTTGTCCTCCGACTTGCCCGTGATCACCACGGCGGCGCCCTCGACGAGGAAAGCCTCAGCGATGCCGCGCCCGATCCCGCGGGTCCCTCCCGTGATCAGCGCAACGCGTCCCTCCAGCTTCCCCCGCCGTGCCGATGGCGAGGAGGCCGCCGCCGTGCCCTCGTTCTGGAAGCTCTCCTCGTCGGGCGCTCCGCCTGCACTCATGCCAGTCTCTCCTCGATCGCTCGGTGGAAGTGCTGGACGCCCGGCTCGTTGCGGCCGAACACGAAGTCCTGGTCGGCCATTGCGGCCAGCCCGCGTTGCACGCCGAACCCGGCGTTGTAGTCCTCGTCGAGCACGACGTCGTGGAACCAGTCGCGCGTGTGGTCCGCTGCCTTGCGCTCCTCCTCGTCGGTCGGCTCGTGCCGCAGCAGGATGAGCTGCTGCGTCTTGGACGTGTCCCAGGTGGTACCGGGCAGCACCAGCGAGACGGCGATCTGGGAGCGCCAACCGCCCGCGATCGCGAGCCCGGGGAACAGCCAGAAGATCGCCCCGACACAGGTAGCCGGATCCCAGCTCTCGCGGGGAATGTTCGCGGCGTCGGCGATCGGCCGCAGCGCGAAGGCGTTTCGCTGGTGGGGTCCCCAGTTGTCGAAGGCCGCCATGTTGGAGAAGTTCGTCCGGTACACCGTCGTCTTGTGCAGCGACGCGAAGTGGTAGCCCTCAAGGTAGCCGTCGACAACGACCTTCCAGTTCGGCCCGTCCAGCGTCCGGGTCGAGTGGTGGTAGCAGCGGTCCAGCGCGAGCGCCTCGAGGAGCTGCACGAGGTCGGGCCCCAGCCACTCGTCTAGGTCGACGGTCGCGGTCGGGTTGAGCGACACGAAGATCAGGCCGGCGCGCTCGGCGACCGGCAGCGAGACCAGGCTCATCCGGTCGCGGTCCACCGGTCCGAAGGTGTCCTCGCCGTAGACGCCGACCAGACACCCCGCCATGTCATAGGACCAGGAGTGGTAGGGGCAGGTGATGCGGCGGGACTTGCCGAGACCTTCCGGCACGAGTTCCGAGCCGCGGTGCCGGCACACGTTGAGCATGGCCCGCGCCGCACCCGACGAGTCCCTCGTGACGAGCACCGGGGTGCCGGCGACGTCGATCGCTTTGTACATGCCCGGGTCCGGTAGCTCGCAGGAGAGGGCCAGCGGCAGCGGCACCTTGCGGTGGATCGCCGCGACCTCCCGCTTCCACAGCTCCTCGTCCCGATAATTGCGGACCGGCTCGCGCCACTGGTCGACTACCTGGTCGGTGCTCTTTTTCTTGTAGTGCTCGACCAGCCTGGCCATGGTGTCGAAGGCGTCGCGTCGCACCGCAGCGTTGAAGTCGATGCCGGCGACGTAGTGCGGGGTGGTGGTTGTCATGACCAGGTTTCTCCTGCTAATCGGTTCGTGCCGGGGGGCGTCAGGTCGACGAGCTGGACTGCATCGGCTCGGACGAGGCGACGAGGTGCTTCGACAGTGAACGCCCAAGTCGGTGGAACGCCTTCGTAGCGGTCCGGAATTCGAGCACGTGCGGCATTGTGAGGTGCTCCCAGAGTGCGGCGTCCGACTCCCAGTGCTCGAACACGCGGATGCGGCGCTCGTCGTCGAGGTCGGGAGTGACCGCGTAGTCGAGGCAACCCGGCTCCTGGCGGCTGATGCGGGCTACCTCCCCGAACTGCTTCAGCACCTGCTGCCGCTCGCCCGGCTCGTAGTCGATCCACCCGGCAATCACCACCGGGACACTGCTCGTCGCTGTCACGGACAGCCTCCTGACGTTCGTCGTCCGCTGGGCATCCGGCACCGGTCCGCCCGGCTGTCCGGCTCATCGCGCCCGGCCGAGAGGGTTGAGGGCGGCCTCGTCGCGACCGGTCGCACCAGCGGCCCGGAACTCCCGCACAGCGAGGCGCCACCCCTCGTCGGTCCGGCGCCACTCGTCGTCGTACCGGCCGTAGAGCAGGAAGTCGGGGCCGCCGTCCCGCCGCCGGTGCCAGGCGTGCACGGGGGTCGAGACGACCGCGCGGGCGGACTCCGGAATGAAGTCGATCTCCGGTAAGCCCAGCACGTGACTCGTTGCGCTGTAGGCAGCGAGCGCCCGTCGCAGGGACTCGACCAGGGCCGTCCGGCCCTCGATCCAGCGGCCGGGACCAGCGTAACTGACCCGGCAGTCCTCGGTGAAGACCGCGACCTGCTCTTCCGGGCGGTTGAGGTCGGCGAGCCGGCAGTACGCAGCCAGCGCCGTGCAGATGTCCTGCCGGTCGATCAGCTCCCGCACCACCGCCCCGGCCGCCACGTGGCGCTCGTCGACGCTCGCGCTCACTCGTTCAACATCTCGTCTACGGTGCGGTGGAACGCGAGGATCTTGCATTCGCGGTCGTTGAGGATGTTCCGGGTGTACGCGGGCGACTTCGCGGTGGCGCCGGTCTCGATGAAGATCTCGACGTCCTCGCCGACCACCTCTTTGAGGTGCTCCCAGTGCTTGGAGACCCTGTCGACGTACTCCTGTTCGCCGTCGTCGTACTGCAGCTCCCAACACTCGAACCGGGTCCGGTCGACCGCTAGCGGCACCGCCCGGAAGAGCTGGAGGTGGCTCGGGTTGTTGTTGAACACCGACGTCGGGAAGATCGTGTAGTGGCAGATCGCCGTGCCCTGGTGGTCACCGGTGCGCTGGAGCTCCGGGAGCACGCCCTTGTAGGGAACCACCATCATCGCGTTCCGCCCGAAGACGAAGTACGTGCTGTGGCGCCCGTCCTTAACGTCCTGGGCGGGGACGTGGTGCAGGTGGGCGGCGTGGTAGTTCTCGTTGAAGCCGTCGATGACGACCTTCCAGTTGACCGGGAGCTCCCATTCGAGCTTCTCGACCAGCTTCATGTTCTCCATCTGGTACGCGCCGAGGTCACCGGTGATCTCCGGCCCGATCCACTCGCGTAGCGGCGGCGCGACGCCAGGGCCGGCCAGGACGGCCCAGACCCAGCCGCCCCACTCGTCGACCTCGACGGGCGGCGCGGCCAGGCCGTCCAGCGCGTTCGCGTCGAAGTCCTCACGATCCGGCACCCCGATGACGGAGCCTTCCGCGTCGTAGACCCAACTGTGCCAGCGGCAGGTGAAGCGCCGCGCGTTCCCGCAGCCGGTGGCGATACGCGCCCCGCGGTGCTGGCAGACGTTGTGGAAACCGGCGAGACCACCGTCACGACGCCGGTTGACGATGATGGTCTCCCCGTGCCCCTCCCAGACGAGGTAGTCGCCCGACTTCGCCAGCTGCTCCGCGCGGCAGATGATCTGCCAGCTCCGCCGCAGCACCGTGAGGCGCTCACGCTCGTAGCGCTCCGGGTCCGTGTACACGTACGCGGGTACCTGGCCGGGGCCGACCTCCGGCAGACCCTGCACGCCCGGACCGTGCCGCGGGGGCAGATCTCCTCGGTGCGGCACGAAGACCATGGAGGCATCCTTCTCTCGACTGCAGCCGGCTTGGGTGGCGGAGTTACTGGACCACCGCTCTACTTCTGGTTGGTGAGATACTAGAAGCGGCGTCGAGAAAGTACCAGCCTCTGGCGTGATACGGACGACTGCCGGGGGAGCTCATGATGACGACCACCGACGACCACCGCATCGAGCTGGTCCAAGCACTCTTCGCGACGTGGTCGAGCGGCGACGCGGATGCCCCGCAGCGCTACCTCACCGGGAACGCGGTGCTCACGGACGTGATCGGCGGCGAGTACCAGGGGTGGCCGGCGATCCGCGCCTACTTCGCCCGCGGGCTCGCCTCCTGGCCGGACCTGACGCTGGTGCCCACGGGCGAGTTCTGGTCACGCCCGGACGGGCTGGCGCTGACCTGGGTGATGTCCGCGACGGTGCGGGACGACCGCTTCGGCGCAAACGCGATCGGTCGCCGCTGGCAGGCCCCGGGCATGAGTTACGTCGTGATCGACGGCGCCCGGGTCGCGCGGGAGGTCGACTTCCACGACGCGGGGTCTCGAGCCCGTTCCCTGCAGAGCTGACAGCCCGGAGGATCAGCCGCCGACGACCGCGGGGTTGCCCTCGGTCCACCAGATCTCGAGGTGGCGCCGCTCGAGGCGCCAGCCGTCGGCGGTGCGCACGAGCTGGTCGCGGTAGCGGCCGGCGATGATGAAGTTCGGCCCGCCCTCGGCGTCCGGCCGGACGTGCTGCGCCTGCAGGTAGGACGAGACGGTGGCCGTGTCGCCGGCCACCTCGGGGTGGATGTTGGTCAGCAGGTGTTGCGACCGCGCCAGGGGGGTGAGCGTGTCGCGGCACAGCTTCTCGATCGCGTCGTAGCCCTCGGAGGAAGGCAGCCCTTCGTACTCCGCGACGGCGTCAGGGGTGAAGCACGTCGCCAGCAGGGCCCAGTCCCGGGTGTCCAGGGCGGTGGCGTACCGGATGCACAGGGCCTCGATGGCCCGCTCGTCGAGCAGCGTCTGCTGCGTCGGCTCCATGGTGACTCTCCTCGTCGGTCAGGTCGTGCGGGCGGGAGTCGGGCGGTCCGGGGACGGGACCGCGGGAGCGGTCACCAGGTCGGCCAGTCGGCGCAGGAACCGGTAGTGCACGGCAGTTCCGATCGCGAGCAGGTTGGGTGTGGTCGCCGTGCCGACGCGGAAGAGCCGCAGTGCGGTGAGGTTCGCGCAGGCGCCCTTGAACGAGTTGAAGGCCTCCCACGCCCGCCAGATCGGCTCGTCGTGCTTCACACCGACGAGACGGGCGAAATCGGCGTACCAGAGCGACGAGTCCTTCAGCTTCCGGCCGCGGATCGCAAGGTAGGCCCAGTCCTCGGCGGCGTCGCCGTAGTGCCCGAACTCCCAGTCCGTGATGGCCGAGATCCGGCCGTCGCCGGCGAGGAAATTACCCGGCCCCGGGTCGCCGTGCACCACCGCGACCGGCCCGGTCGGCCGCAGCGTGAGCCGCAGCCACTCCGCTGCTTCGTCGAGCAGGGGGACGGCGGTGCCCACCGAGCTCCGGTACACCCCTGACCAGTGCTCGATCTGTGTGAGGACCGCCTTCTCCGGTGACGGCGGTGGCGTTCCGAGGGCGTCCGCGACGGCCGCCGGGTCGAGCTGGTGTAGCGCGGCTAGGGTCTGGACGAAGGCGTCGAGCACCCCGCTGTCGACGACAGAGCTGCCGGCTACAAGATCCATGACGAAGAAGGGGTGGCCGAGCGGCTGTTCCGAGGTCTCAATCCAACGCACCGGGGCCACCGGCACCCCGGCCCGCCGCAGCGACCCCATGAGCATGGCCTCGCGGGTCCCGTCGGTGCCGAACGTTCCGCCCTGCTCGATCCGGACGACGAAGGCTTGCTCCCGTCCTGTCGGGTCGGCGACGGTCACCCGCAGCATCCGGCGGGAGTGGCCGCCGGAGATGACCGAGGCGGCGGCCACCCGTACCGGTACCGCGAAGCGGTCCGCGAACCAGGAGGTCAGCTGGTCGACCTCGGCCGGGTGCGCCCGGTCCTGCGCGAGGACGGCGACTGCCGGATGTCCAGAGAACGTCTCCATCAGCGGTGCCACCGCGCGGATGTCCTCGTCGAGCATCTCCAGCAGCACCCCGCGCACGGCGAGCCTCCGCTCGGCGAGCGGTGAGCCGGGCGCCGCGGACAGCCCCGCCACGAGCGTGCGGGACGCCTCCCCGAGCACGGCAGCCAGGTCGGAGCTCACGGCGTGCGGCCGCAGCGCGTGGCTCAGGCGGACCGCGCGACGGCCCGGACCTTCCTGCGGCCGGGTCGCCGCGTAGCGGGCCATTCCCTGCATTTGCACGGCGGCGTCGAGCCCCGCTCCCGGTTGCAGACTGGGGACGACGACGCGGGCGAGCGTGTCTGCCACCGACCGCCACAGCTCGCCGTCGCCGACGGCGAAGTCGGTCATCTCGCCGGCCGGACGGACGCGACCACGTCGGCCTCGTAGTCGAAGTCGAAGCCCGCACCCCACAGCGGGTCGCGCATCGACACGTCGGTGCGCGACGGCGGCGATTCGCAGAACCACGCGTATGTCGCCTCGGTGCCGGCGCGGAAGTCGTACGCCGGTTTGAAGCCGACGAGCTCTTGCGCCTTATGGCAGTCGAGGATGCCGTGGTGACGGGCACCGAACAGGTGCCCGTACGCCGGGCGTGCGGGATCGGGCAGCGCGGCCGCGTCGACGGGGACGATGTCGGGTTCGACGCCCACGATCTCCGCCAAGGTCCGCACGTACTCACCGGACGTGACGCCCTCACCGGTGATGTTGAAGGCCTGTCCGGGCGCGGCATCGTGCTCGCCGAGCCGCAGCAGCGCGGCGCAGAGGTCGTCGATGTGGCCGTAGGACGTGCACACGAGGCCCTCGTGCGGGACCAGCACGGGCAGTCCGCGACGGAGGCGGAGGAACATCGCCGCCTCCATGTCGTAGATGTTGTTGCCCGGACCGTAGATGGCGGCCGGCCGCGCGATGGTGGCCGCGAAGCCGGTGCTGAGGTGCCGTTGGAGCAGCGCCTGCTCGGCGTACACCTTGAAGCCCCCGTAGGTGGTGGGCGGCTCGGCCCGCGGCGGCTGCTCCTCCGTCCAGGGGAAGAAGCCAGTCGGCGCGTAGGCCATCACCGACGAGACGAAGACGTACCGGCCGGTCCGACCATCTAGCAGTTCGAGAAGCTCGGGAAAGGCCGACCCGCCGGCGGCCATGACGAAGCCCGAGACGTCGAACACCACGTCCCATTGCGCGCCGTCCGGCCCGCCGAGGGCGGCACGCATGGACTTCGGGTCCTTCCGGTCGCCGACAAGAAGTCCCACTCCCGGAGGGGGCGGCGCGCTGCGACCACGGTTGAGGAGCGTGACGGCGTCGCCGCGGCGCTGCAGGTGCCCGAGCAGCCGGCCGCCGACGAAACTGGTGCCGCCGAGGATCAGGGACCTCATCCCGAGACCCCGGCGGAAACTTGGTGCGACGGGCGCGTCCGTACCGCAACAGCGGTTCCCGGGTCGGCAGCGCCCATGGTAGTTACTACAGCATCATTCGAGAAAGTGGGCAAGCAGCATGACGAGTCCCGGCCGGCTGACCCGGCTCGACGAGTGGCCGCGCCACCAGTTGCCGCGCACCTTCGACACGGTCGCCAGTGATTCCCCGCACTGGAGCGACGGCTACTACTTCACACTGTCGGACCAGTCGGGATCGGCGGCGCTGTTCACTGCGATCCGCCTCTACGCCAACAATGACGTGCTCGACGGTTACGCCTGCGTCAGCACGGCGGGCCGCCAGCACAACCTGCGCTGGTCGCGCCGCCTCCGGCCGGCGATCGACGACCTGCGGGTCGGGCCGCTGGCCGTCGACATCCTCGACCCGCTCGCGCGGCTGCGGACCACCTGCGCCCCCAACCCCTACGGCATCAGCTACGACCTGCAGTGGACGGGGCTGCACGAGCCGTACCTGGAGGACTACCGGGAGCGGATCGCTGGCGGACGGGTGACGGCGTCCCGGTGCAACTACGGCCAGTGTTGCGACGTCACCGGCTGGCTCGAAGTGGACGGCCAGCGCTTCGAAGTGACGGCGGACGCCTGGGCGGGCGTTCGGGACCACTCCTGGGGCATCGGCCGGACCGGTGGCCCTCCCTCACCGGCGGCGGCGCCGACCGGTGAGCGGGGGACGGCGCACGGGTTCGCTGTGCGGCAGTGGGCCATGGTGCGCTTTCCGCGACGCATCGTGTTCTGGCAGTTCCACCAGGATTCGCACGGCGGGTTCCCGATGGTCGAGACCCGGGTGTTCCCGCGCCAGGCGGCCGGGGGGACGGCTGAGTCCCCCGGCGACTGGGCCTATGCCGGGCCGCCCGAGGTGGACCTGTCGCTGGTTCCGGGCCATCGGCGGATGCGCCACTCCACCGTCGTGTTCCCTCGTCCTGACGGAGGTTCCGACAGGTTCCGGGTCACGGCTGTGGGCAGCCCGGTGTACCTGCAGGGGGGGGGCTACTTTGGCGGCTTCGACGACGGGCTGGGCCGCGGGGTATACCGCGGCGACGAGCACTCCGAGGGGGAGCAGTGGGACGTGTCGGACCCCACGTCGGTCGTCGATCCGCACGCCCGCTTCCGGGCTCGACCCGATGCCTGGGCCGAGGGCTTCGCGGTGGTAGAGAACCTCGATGACGAGGGTGAACGCGGGTTCGGCCACGTCGAGTGCGTGATCGCCGGGTACCACCCCGATCTTCACGGCGCGCGCTGACACTCCGCCGGCTGTGACCACGCGGAAATCACGCGGCCAGGATGCGTCTGGCGGTCGCCTCGGTCTCCGCCCGCAGTCGCCGCGAGCCGAGCTTGCGGAAAATGTCGTCGTTGGAGAGCCAGGAGCGGGCAGCGCTCTCGATCAGCGAGAGATACGCCGCCGCGATGACGCTCGTCTTCGCCGCCGACCCCCCCCCGCGGGCGACGCGCACCGCGGCGGCGACCTGCACCACCATCTCGTTGCGGAATTCCCGCCGCCACGCCTCCACCGCGAGGTTCAGCCCGGCGGACGCGACGAAGAAGAGGGTGGCGGCGTTGCGCCGCTTGTCCAGCCAGGTCAGCAGGTCGGCAGGCAGCGCGGCCAGGCTGTCGACGGTCACTGTCTGGGAGAGGCGGCCGCGGCACTCCGTAAGCAGCGTCTCGCTGAAGGTACGCAGGCCCTCCATGAGCACGTCCTCTTTGGAGGGGAAGTGGTAGTAGATCGCCGCCGGGGTCATCCCGGCCCGCTCGGCGATATCAGACACCGTCACGTCGTCGTACGGGCGCTCAGCGGCCAGGGCGACAGCAGCTTCGACCACGGCATCCCGACGGGAGGGACGGTGGGCAGCACGCTGTTGCGTGGCCAGGGACACACCTCGCACTAGTCCGAAGAGTAGCCCCCCAGCAGGGGCGCGATTCCGTGTCACAGTTTAGACATGGCGCACCCCCTTCCGGAGAAGCAGCCGGCGCACCGGCCGTCCCGACGGCACCTGATCATCGAAGCGGCGGTCCGGGTGTTCGCCCGCCAAGGCTTCGTGGACACGAGCGTGCAGGACGTCGCCGAGGAGGCGCAGGTCGTCCCCAACGCCATCTACTACCACGTCGCGGGCAAGGAAGAGCTCTTCGACGCCGCCCTGCGGCACGCCATGGAACTCGTCGACGAAGCGGTCGACGCCACGCGCAATGCCGGGCCGGACAAGGGTGCCGACACGCTCCGGGCCGTCGTCGACGTGGTGTGGACCTGGCTCGAGGAGCACCCGGATCACGGTCAGCTGCTGTACACCCACCTGCCCGGGGCGACGCCGCGGGCCCGTGCGCTGTGGGAGGAGTTCGAAGACCGCCACGTCCGGCAGGCGCTGGACTACCTGGAGGAGGTCCGCGGTCCCCGGTCCGGTTACTCCGCGGCCGCCAATAAGGCGGCCCAGATGTTCACCGGCCGCACGCTGATCTCACTGCTCATGGTGATGCACCCGCTCCGCATGGAGGGTGGCCCCCTCGCCGGTCACGCGCCCCGTGGCCTGCGCAACGCCGTCAACGAAGTGGCGACGGCGCTCATATCCGCGGACCCTCCGGTCCCGGTCCCGTCGTCGCCCGCGGCTCTCCGCCCGCACAGGCGCGTCGGCCGATCAGGTCCCGGCCGCCGCACGCTCGGCGGCCAGCGTGAGCACGTGGCGGTTGCCCGTGTTCCACAGGACGTCGAGACGCACTGCGGCGATGCGCCACTGGTCACCAATGCGGACGAGACGGTCGGTGTAGTAGCCACCGAGAGTGAAAACGTCGTCCCCCTGATCATTGCGGAGCACGTGCTCGGCCCGGACGTAGGCGCGGCACTCGGCGGAGGGCAGGCCGTCGGCATCCGTCTCGAGGGGACCGGCGTGCACGTTCGACAGGAAGTGTTGGGAGGCCTCTAGCCCCGGGAACAGCCGGCGGGCACGCGCCACCCAGTCGTCGGCGGCCATGCGACCGCTCGAGCCCGCCCGGTAGGACGAGTAGTCAACGTCGATCTGGTCGGTGAAGACGGAGCGATACAGATCCCAGTCCCGCAGGTCGATGCCGGCGGCGAACCGGGCCAGGGTCTGCTCGATGCCGACGCGATCGTCTGCCGGAACGTCCACCATTCCACCTTCCGCGCCGGGCACCCGGGTTAGTTTCTTGACATGGTCTTCGGTAAGCTCGGAGCGTAGCGGAGAGGTCAGCGTCTCCGGCGCCGATCCGGACGACATCCGCGGATCCAGCCCCGGATCTGATCTGGCCTGAGGGGTCGGCAGGAACGCGCGAGGAGGTTGCGTGGAAGCAACTCGTGCCGGGAGTGGCACGGCGGCGCAGTCATCCTCAGCCTCCGTCGAGACACTCCTCGTCGGCTCGATCGAGACCGTCTTCTCAGAGCGTGAGGCCGACCTCGTCGTCACCGCGCGGGTCGCGGTCGCCGACGGGGTCGTGGCGCTCACGTTCTCAGACCCGGTCGGCGCGGAGCTTCCCGCGTGGACGCCCGGCGCGCACGTCGATGTGGTTCTGCCCGGCGGCGTCACCCGGCAGTACTCGCTGTGCGGCTTGCCGGACGACCGGCGCGCCTACCGGATCGCCGTGCTTCGCGACGACGCCGGCCGCGGTGGTTCCCGGCAGGTTCACGAGCTGCTGCAGGAGGGGACGACAGGGCGGGTGCGGGGGCCGCGCAACCACTTCCCGCTCCTGCCCGCGTCGCGATACATCTTCGTCGCGGGGGGCATCGGCATCACGCCCCTGCTGCCGATGATCGCCGCCGCCCGCAGCGCCGGCAGCGACTGGGAGCTGCACTTCGGGGGCCGCACCCGGACCTCGATGGCGTTCGTGGACGAGGTCCGGAGCACGGGAGGCCGGGTCTCGCTCTGGCCGCAGGACGAGAAAGGCCTGCTCGACCTCGCCGCCATCCTCGGTACGCCCAGCCCGGGGACGCTGGTGTACGCCTGCGGCCCGGAGCCGTTGCTCGCCGCGGTGGAGCAGCAGTGCGCCCCTTGGGAACGCGGAACCCTGCATGTCGAGCGCTTCGCCGCCAAGCCACAGGAAGCGAGCGCCGGCGCCGACAGCTTCGACGTCGTGCTGGCCCGGTCCGGCGTCACCGTGACCGTCCCTCCGGACTCGACGATCGTCGACGCGGTCGAGAAGGCCGGGGTGAGCGTACTCACCTCCTGTCTCGAAGGGGTCTGCGGGACGTGCGAGACAGCTGTCCTGGAGGGGACGCCGGACCATCGCGACAGCCTGTTGACCGATGACGAGCGGGAAGCGGGGGACTACATGATGATCTGCGTCTCCCGCTGTCTAGGTCCAAAGCTCGTCCTGGACCTGTAGCGGCTGGTGCGCGTGACGACAGTGTGGAGGCTCGAGTGAGTCCGGTCACGTCCCCTTCCGGTCCGGACGGCACGGGCAGCTCGGCGCGGTCCGGCGCCTATCCCGTCAACTGCTGGTACGTCGCGGCGACCTCGGACGAGGTCACCGACGGGCTGCTGGCCCGCCAGGTGCTCGATCGACAACTGGTGCTCTACCGCCAGCGCTCAGGCGCGGTGGCCGCGCTGCAGGACCGGTGCCCTCACCGGGCGCTGCCGCTGTCCCGCGGCCAGCTGGTGGACGACACCGTGGTCTGCGCCTACCACGGGTTCACGTTCGCCGCCGACGGCACCTGCCTACGGGTGCCGTCGCAGGAGCACGTTCCCTACGACGCCGACGTGCGTGCCTATCCGGTGGTCGAGGACGGCCCGTTTGTGTGGGTGTGGCCGGGCGACCCGCGCCGGGTGGCGTCCGTGAGCCCGCCGAAGGTGAGCGAGCTGGCGGAGCCCGGGTGGGCGGTCTTCGGCGGCGTCGACGTCGTCACGGCCAACTATCTGCTCCTGCACGAAAACGCCCTCGACCGCGCGCATTTCCCTTTCGTCCATCCTGACCGGAGCCACGTCGGCTACCTGACCCAGGCACCGCCGCTGCAGGTCGAGGTCACGGAGACGACCGTCGGGTTCGCGCGGGCCTTTCCACCGGGGCCGCTCGCCCAGTGGCAGGTCGAGGTGACCGGTCTACCCGCCGAGGGCACCTATGTGCAGCGTGAGCGGGGCCAGTTCGTCTCCCCCGGTCTCCACGTGGACGTGATGGACATCGAGGCGCCCGGGGTGGCCGCCGACGGACTCTGCCGCTCCGTCTTCGTCCGGGCGTACACACCGCTGTCGACCAGCGCGACGCTGGTGCACTGGCAGGTCACGCGGAACTTCGCCCAGGACAGCGGCGCTGTCACCAACCGGTTGCGGTTCGTCCACGAGAAGTCGATGGCGGAGGACCGGCCGTTTCTGGAGGAGATCCAGGCCTTGCGCTCGGCCGGTGACATGGCGCCGGACGTGAATGCCGTCGCGGACGCCGCCGCCGTGCGCGTGCACCACATCGTCACCCGGATGCTGCGCGAGGACCTGGCAGCACCGCGGCCCGGCCGGGCAGCGGGCTATGCGGCGCCGGCCGGCTGAGCGGCGCGGAGCACGGGCAGCAGCCGGTCCGGGAGGGCCATCCAGTCCTCGGGGTTGCGGATCTCGTGCCAGAAGTTCGCGTCGAGGATGACCTCCGGGATGCCGGCCTCCCGGGCTGCGGCCACCGCGTCGGCGACCCCCTCCACGCCGAGCAGGTCGAGCCCCGGCCGGGTGACGGGAGGTTCCAGGAAAAGCCGCTGGTACACGTCCAGTGGCGCGGCGTCCGCGGGGCGAAACGCGGCAAGCTCCCGGGCGGTGTCCAGGATCTCGGGAAGCGATCCGGAGGCTGGGTTCCAGATGTCGAACAGCGCCGCCGTGCGCCGCAGTCCCGGTGCCGAGCGCATCCCGGACAACAGGCGGGGGCGGGGGGTCTGAAGCGGCTTGGGCCGCACATCTGCCTGCTCGATCCGGAAGAACTCTCCGGAGAAGTCCACCGGGTCCGGGCCCCAGCAGGCGAGCAGCGCGCGTACCAGTTCCTCCGCCCGGCGGCCCCGCGTTGAGAAATCGACCTCCATCTGGTCGTGCTCTTCCTTGGACCACCCGACGCTGAACCCGACTGTGAGCCGGCCACCGGAGAGCACGTCGAGGGTCGCCGTGCGCTGCGCGAGCTCGACCGGCCGGTGATAGCCGGCCACCAGCACGCTGGTGCCGATGCCGATCCGCTCGGTCCACGCTGCCGCCGCCATGAGGAGCTCGGTCGCGGCGTAGGTGGTGCGGTACGGCTCGGGTACGGGCACGCCGGGCCGTGCGGCGTAGCCCGACGAAGGGTGCCGCGGGAAATAGAGGTGCTCCTGCGCCCAGAGACCTGCGTAGCCCAAGGCTTCCGCGCGTTCGCAGAACGTGCGGACCGCCTGCCGGTCGACGGCCTCGCCGAGCTGAGGCAGGCAGAGCCCCACGCGCACCGCGCGCTGCGTAGCCGACGTCACCACGGGCTTCAAGGGGTGACCGCGACCGGCGCCGCTGCCGAGGGTGCCGCCGGGAGTTGCAGCGAGAGCATCTCGAAGTACTCCGCGAGCCCGTGCGGGCCCAGCTCCCGGCCCACCCCCGACTTGCGGAATCCACCGAACGGCGCGAGGACGTTGAAGCGACCCCCGTTGACCGCCACCTGACCGGTCCGCAGTCGCCGCGCCACCGCGATCGCCGCCGCTTCGTCCGCCGCGAACACCGCGCCGGACAGGCCGTAGTCCGAGTCGTTGGCGACGGCGACGGCCTCGTCGTCGTCCGCCACCGGGATCACGGTCAGCACCGGGCCGAACACCTCCTCGCGCGCGATCGTGGCGGCGTTGGAGACCCGGCTGACGACGGTCGGGCGGACGTAGTAGCCGCGCTGCTGCCCCGCAGCGAGGCCGGTGCCGCCCACCAGGACCGTGCCTTCGTCCCCGGCCTTCTCGATCATCGCTTGGATCGACCGGAACTGGGACTCGGAGGCGACCGGGCCGATGTCCGTTGCCGGATCCAACGGGTCTCCAACGGTCTGCGCCGACACCAGCGCCGCCACCCGGTCCTCGACCTCGGCCAGCAGCGAGCGCGGAACCACCAGCCGCGTGGTGGCGGCGCAGGTCTGCCCGTTGTTGACGAAGCACTGGCGCACCGCGTTGGGCAAGGCAACGTCCAGGTCCGCGCCTTCACAGATCAGGAACGCGGACTTCCCCCCGAGCTCCAGCGCCATCCGCTTGATGCTGGGTGCGGCGACCTCGGCCGCCCGAGCGCCGGCACCGGTCGAACCGGTGAGGCTGACCATGTCAATCGCGGGATGCCCGGCGATCGCCTCGCCCACCCGGGCGCCGGCCCCCGCCACGACGTTGACGATTCCCGGCGGCAAGTCGAGCTCGTCCACCACTTCGGCCAGGACGAACGCGGCCAGCGGGGCGACGCTGCTCGGCTTCACCACGGTCGTGCATCCCGCCGCCAGCGCCGGAGCGACCTTGGCGGCCAACTGATAGAGCGGATAGTTCCACGGGGTGATCGCCCCGACGACGCCCACCGGAACCCGCAGCAGGAGGGAGGAGCCTAGCCGCTCCTCCAGCGGGAACTCCTCGACGAGGTCTGCCATCGACCGGAAGACGGACAGGGCGAGCCCGACCTGGACCCGTTCCGAGATCGTTAAGGGGGTGCCGACCTCGCGGGTCATCATCGTGGCCAGTTCGGGGCCGCGGGCTTCCAGCCGGTCGGCGATCGCCCGCAGCGCGGCGCTCCGCTCCGCCACCGGCGCCGACGACCACCGGAGGAATGCCCCAGCGGCCGCCTCCGCAGCATCGCCGACGTCCTCCGCCGTGCCGGCTACCACCGTCGCGAAGACCTCTTCCGTGGCCGCCTCGACCACGTCGATCGAGCCGGCCGCGCGCGGCTTCCGCCAGGTGCCGCCGATGTAGTGCTCAGGTCGAGTGTCCAAGGCTGCTCCCGTTGCTGTCCGCTGCCAGCAGGGCGTCCGGCAACTTCCTTGCCGCATTGTCCAGTTACTGGACCCGCGCTCTAGTTATGGTGCTCACAGCCTAGCCGGGGACGCGTGCTGCGCAAGGGTTGGACGCTCCGGCCGGGGGTTCAGGCCGGCGCCCACCGTTGAACCTGTGAACTGCCCGACCTCCTTGACCTAGCCCCCGGATACCCGCAACATGTCCGAAGTCCCCGCAGCAGACCGTCCGCCCGGCCCGCGCTCGGAGGCGCCAGTTGGCCGACCGCGACCGCCGCCGGCCGGCCTTGCCCGAAGAACGAGGAGTCCACGAGTGGTTCCCGGAAGCCCGGCACGGCTGGGTGCCACCAAGCACCTGGCCCGGACGACGACGGCGTGCCCGCCGTGGTGCGACAGGGAGCACGAGCTCACCGGCGACGACCGCGGGGGCACACACCACTGCGCGATCACCTCCGCCGCGACGACCTGGAAGCTCCGGTGCTATTGAACGTGCATCTGCGCGCGAAGGAGCCCGTGGACGCGCCGGGCACCCCCAGTCGGACCGAACTCGTGGTCTTTCCCGAGGGAACGGGCGACGGCTGGATGATCGAGTTACCGGCTGACGTCCGGCAGCTCCAGGCGTTGCGAGGCGGTAAGGAACGCGTTGACGCTGGTCGAGCGGCAGTGCGTGCCGGCGACTCCCACGCCGCTGCACGCCCGTTCGTGAGCAGCCGCGCCCGGCTGCGCGTGCCACCCGGCCCAGCTGCCGAGCCATGTCGCTGACCGGCAGGGTTGCCGTGGTTACCGGCGCCGCCAGCGGCTTCGGTGCCCACACGGCGAGACTGATGGCCGAGGCGGGCGCAGCCGTCGTGCTCGCCGACGTCCAGGACGAACGCGGCAGGGCGCTGGCGGAGGAACTGGGCGACGTGGCGAGCTACGCGCACGTCGACGTCACCGACGAGTCCCAGATCGCGGGTGTCGTCGACCGTGCAGTCGCCCTCCACGGCCAGCTTGACTGCATGTTCAACAACGCCGGCATCATCGGCGCCCACGGCCCCATCGACGAGATTCCGCTGGCCGAGTACGAGTTCACGATGGCGGTGCTGCTCCGCTCGGTCTTCCTGGGGATGAAGCACGCGGCCCGCGTCATGAAGCCCCGAAGGTCAGGGGTCATTCTGTCCACCACGAGCATCGGGGGCATCCAGGGTGGGCTCGGGCCGCACGTCTACGCGACGGCCAAGAGCGGCGTCATCGGGTTGACCCGGAACGTCGCGGCCGAACTCGGCGCCTGGTCCATCCGGGTCAATGCGATCGCGCCCGGAAAGATGCTGACGCCGATGAACGCCGCTGTGGTGGTCGGCGATCCCGACGCCCTGGACGAGACCGCTGTCGCGTTTCAAACCCGCACTCCGCTGCGCGGGCGGATCGGGCTGGCCGACGACATCGCCCGTGCCGCGCTCTGGCTCGCCGACGACGAGCAGTCCGGCTACGTCAGCGGACACACGCTCGTGGTGGACGGCGGCCTGACCACGGGATCGCGGGAGAACGTCGCGCCCGGTGAACACGGCCGCTGGGCCTCCCGCCGGGAGCTCGCCCGCGAGGCGGGGCGGTCCGGGGTGCCCGCGACGGGCGGCTGAGCTGGACGATCACCGGCCCGCTGCGGAACTCCACACGCCCCGCGCCTGGCGCTCGTGCTGCACCCGCTGCTCGAGCACCGCCACCCCCTCGTCCCAGAGGCGGTCGGAGTTGATCGCACGCGCCGTCTCTAGAGCCGACGAGAACGCGTCGCCCGCCCGGCGGTAGCGCGCGACGACGTCAGTGAGGTGCAGGCTGTCGGCTTCCGCTCTCCCGGCTGCCGCCGCGCCGTCGGCAACCGCTGGTTCCCCGCCGGGGTCGAGCCCCTCCAGGACGGCCACCTCGTCCCGCACCCGCCGGACGTAGGCGCGCATGGCCGCGGTCTCCTCGTCCATCCATGCGATCTCGTGGGCCGTCCGAGCCGCCGCTTCCCGGAGCACGCCTTCCAGCATGCGCACTCGAGCGCCGGACACCTCGTCAGTGACCGCTGGGAGGACGCCGTCGATCAGCTCGGCGCAGCAGTCGAGAAGGATCTGCTCCGTCGTGGGACGCGAGATCATGACGCCCACCGGCGGGGAGACGCGAGCCCCTCGCGCTCGAGCCGGCGGCAGATCGAGAAGAAGAGGTCGTACTGCAGGGAGATGGCTGGCAGCAGATAGGTCGCGAGAATGCCCCGGCGCCGACCCGACCCGATCGCGTCCGCGGCATGCAGCAGCTGGACGAGCAGCCCGGCCATGCCGACCAGCAGAAAGTAGTCGACGACCGCTGGGTTGACCTGCTCCTCGTTGAGCCCGGTGCGCTCCCGGTAACGCTGCAGGAAGGCGTCCTGGTCGGTCAGGTACAGGTTCGGGTCGAGGGGCATCTGCCGGTAGTAGCCGAGGTCCTCCCGGGGATCCCCGAGCCGCGCGAACTCCCAGTCGATGGTGACCGGGCGACACCCCGGTTGGACGAGCATGTTGCCGGGCTGGCAGTCGCCGTGCACCAGCGTGAAGGGTACCGGCGGCGGCCGGTGGGTCCGGAGCACGCCGGCGGCGTAGCGGAGCACGGGGCTGCTGTCCGCGACGTCCCGCTCGGCGCGCAGATACAGCTCGACCACGCTGTCGAGGTAGGTGTCCCAGTCCGCTGCGACGGACAGGGCCGCGGTGAGCCCCGCCAGCGGGGTGGCGTGGATGTCCGCGACGGCGTCCACGAACAGGTCCCGCGCTGGCTGTCGCTGCCCCGGTTCGCTCGCCAGGGACTGCAGGGTCCGGCCGCTCACGAAGTCGGTGACGACGCAGGGGGTGCCGAAGAATTCGCCGGTGTCGTCGTAATAGCGGGGGCGGGCGACGTCGACCGTGTCCACCGCCGACAGCGCTCGCAACAGGTTCCACTCGGCGTCCCGGTCACTGGTGAAGACACCCTCGCCGGTAGGTGGGTCCGCCCGCAGGACGAGGCGGTCCTCGGCACCGTCCGACCACGAGACCTCGGCGATGGCGGTGACCCTGCTGTAACCGCCCGTGATCGGCCGGCAGGCATCCACGCTGGGCCGCCGTCCCGGCTCACGGTCGGTCAGGAAGCGCTGCAGCCGCTGGTCAAGGGTGCCGACGGCCACGCTGCTCTCGGGCGCGCCCACGACCCTAAGTGTCCCGTCTCGCTGTAATGGCTGTCAATAATAGGTCGCTCGGGACGCCAGCACGGTCGTGCCGGTCGTGCCGGTCCTCCCGGAGAAACGGCTGGGCGTGCACGCATGGACAGCCTGACAGCTCTGCAGCGGACCTACGAACAGACGGCGAAGCCCTGACGTCGGAAACGCCACCCGTACGGGCTGTGGCGCGAGGCGCCACTGGAGAGCAGCCGGGCGGGCGGCGCCTTCGGTCCGGAGGTTCCCGTACCACCGGACCTTCGCCCGTCGACCGCTGGTCGCAATGCTCGGCCGGCATCCCGGGCAGCCCGGCTCCCCGGCTTTCTACGGCCCGCATGCAGAAAGTCGCTAGACTCAGTGTGATGCGCTCCTCCCAAAAGGCAGGTGACATGCGCAAGATTCAGCACGCACTGAGCGGCGCACTCTACGAGTGGGCGGACGACGACCTCGGGCCGGTGCTCGTCACGGACAAGAACGGGCGCACCGGCCGGTTCGACCGCAACGGCGGATGGCTGCTCGGCGACCTTCGCCGTGCCGATCCCGAGCTGTGCCGCTGGATCGCCAGCGGCGGTAGGAACGCGGGCGGGGCTGCAGCCAGGAGCCGCCGGTTCGAGACAGAGGAGACGTTCTCGTGACGACCCGCACGCCGGGATCGCCGGCGACTCCCCCCGCGCCAGCGGACGACGGCATGGCACCCGGCGTGGCGGCGGCTTCAACCGGACCCCGAACCGGCTTCCGGGGCAACGGGCCCTCCTACCAGGACCTGCTCGACCTCGACAGCAAACCGGTCCCGGCCTCGCTCCGCCGGAACGAGCCCGGCTACTTCGGCGACACCGACATTCCGGTGGAGCGGTACCTGTCCCGGGACTTCCACGAGCTGGAAAAAGCTCGGCTCTGGTCGCGGGTGTGGCAGTTTGCCTGCCGGGAGGAGGTGCTGGCCGACGTCGGCGACACGGATGTCTACGACATCTGCGACACCTCGATCCTGCTGGTGCGGGCGGCACCCGGTCCGGGAGGGATCAAGGCGTACGTCAACGCCTGCTTGCACCGCGGACGGACACTGCGGGACGAGCGCGGCCGGGTAGACGAGCTGGAGTGCCCCTTCCACGGTTTCTGCTGGTCCTTGTCCGGAAAGTTGAAGCGGGTGCCGAGTGCCTGGGACTTTCCCCAGGTGCGGCCAGATGCCTTCCGGCTGCCGGAGGCGGCGGTCGGGACGTGGGGCGGGTTCGTGTTCGTGAATCCGGACCCGGACTGCGAGCCGCTCGAGAACTTCCTCGGCGAACTGCCCACGTTCTTCGATCGGTGGCCTCTCGCAGACCGTTATACCCGCGTGCACGTCTCGAAGGTCATCCGCGCCAACTGGAAAGTGGTCCAGGAGGCGTTCATGGAGTCCTACCACGTCATCACCACGCACCCGCAACTGCTGACCGGGTTTGGCGACGCCAACAGCCAGTATGACGTCTTCGGCAACGTCTCCCGGGCTCTGTCCGCCCGCGGCGTCCCCAGCCCGTACCTGTCGTGGGCCCCCAGCGAGCAGCAGCGATTGAACAGCCAGATCGACCAGCGCCTCGACGACCCGCCGATGCTCCAGGTGCCGGAGGGCAGCACCGCCCGCAAGACGCTCGCCGAGGCCGCCCGCCGCTCGCTGCGCACGGTGCTCGGTGAGGACGTGGAGGCGCTGACCGACGCGGAGCTCGTCGACAGCTACTACCTCACCGTCTTTCCGAACATGCACCCGTGGGGCGGCTACAACCAGATCACCTACCGTTTCCGGCCTCATGGGGACGACCACCGCAGTTCCATCATGGAGGTCCTGCTCCTCTCCCCGTTCACGGGCGACCGGCCGCCGCCGGCCACAGAGCGGCGGCTTAGCGCGGATGAGCCGTGGCGGACTGCCGTCGAGGGGCTCGGCTCACTGGCCCGGGTCTTCGACCAGGACGAGTACAACCTCGAGGCCGTCCAGAAGGGCCTACGGACGACGCGTAAGGCGGGCGTGAGTTTCGGCGTCTACCAGGAGAGCAAGATCCGGCACTTCCACTCGCTGCTGGACCGCTGGCTCGCGGATCCGCCGGCACAGGCCTGAGGCAGCGGGCAGGCGGGGCATCCGGATGCCGTCCGGGCCACTGCCCCGCGTGACCGCGCCTCTGTTCTGGCGCCGGTGTCAGCGCCCCGCTGTCACCGGAAGCTGCTGGCGCGCAGCCGTTGCGGAAGTTCGGCAGGTGGCGCCGCCGGCCGGCCGAGTTGGTAGCAGTCGCACACCTCGACGTGACAGGCGCCCGAGCCACCGTGGAAGACGAGGCACTCCGTATACTCCTCCCCGTCGTCGCACACTGGGGTGGCGATCAGCGTGCCGTCGCGGTCCCCCTCGCCGACCAGGACCGACAGCTTGTCCGTCGGACGCAGCGTATCGTCCTCTACCGCCTCACGCAGGATCGCCAGCGCCTCCAGAAGGCGGGCCCTGCTCTCGGCCACGAGCGCACCGACGCGTGCGGACTGCTCATCGCTGAGCTGGGTCTGGCGGATCCACACCTGACTCTTCGTCATGTCACGCTCCGGTTCCTAGTCTCGGTCGTGCCTCACAGGCTGAGGACGGTGACCGCCCCGGTGGACCCGTCGACCTCGACCCTCGCCCCGGTCGGGATGCGGCGCGTCGCGTCGGTGACGCCCGCCGCACAGGGAATGCCAAGCTCCCAGCTCACGATCATGGCGTGGCTGCCCATCGCACCGACGTCCACGACGACGCCGGCGGAAACCATGAAAAGCGGCGTCCACGACGGGTCAGTCTGCGGTGCGATCAGGATCTCGCCGGGCTGGAAGTCGGCGATGCTCGCGGTGTCGTGGACGACCCGGGCGAGACCGCGCCCGACCCCTGCGGACGCCGCCTGGCCCTGGAGGATCTCGCCGGGCTGGGCGACCTTCACGTTCCGGACGCCCCGCCGGGGCAGCTCGCCGAGCGGGCACATCGGGTCCCGGGTGTCGAAGAATGTCGGAAGCTCGACGTCGTGCAGGTCCCGCCACTGCTGCTCGCGCTCGGCGAGGACGCGGCTCATCGACGCCGGATCCGCGACCACGGTATCCAGTTCTCCGTCCGTCGCCATGAACAACTGCTGCGGGTGCTCGAGATGGCCCTCGGCGTGCAGTCGGCGACCCAGCTCGAACAGCGCCATCCGGGCCTCATGCAGCACCTTGATGCAGTTCGTCTTGCCGCGTTCCCGCCACCCGGCGAAGCGCCGGGCGGAGGCGATGGCCAGGTGCAGGGTCTGCCGGGCCGTCTCGTTGTCGCCGATGATGTCGAGGGCCTGCTGGAGGGCGGCCTCGGTGTCCCCGGCCTGGTCGCGCTGTCGCGCCACCGGTGACGCGTCCTCGTCCATGTGACGCAGCCGGTCCACCAAGGCGAGCGGAAGCTCGGGCCGCGTCTCCCACGAATCGGCTCCGAGGTCCCACTCGCTGGGGCCCCGGTAGCCGAACTCGCGCAGGAAACTGGCGAAGCGGGCGACGAAATCGGGGTGGGACTCGTGCACCCGGGCCAGCAGCCTGTCGACCCCCCGGTCGAACTCCGCGCCGAGCGAGGCGTCGGCACACACCGCCCGCGAGAGCTCCCAGAGGGCATACGACGGCAGTGCGGAGTCGACCTCACCCGCGTGACCGATCACCCTGACGATCAGCGAACGGTCAGCCGCGCCGAGAAGTTGCCCGATGACAGCAGGGCCGGTCGCGGCCTGGTTGCTGGCAATCGTCTCGCCGTGCCAGGTCACCCGCTCGATCGGCATGAGCGCACGCGCCCAGCCCACCAGCGCAGCGGGGGTGAGGGTGACCAGGTCGGGCCGGTTGCTCCGCCAGCGTTCGGCGAGCGCCCGCTCCTCCTCCAGATCCGGATACAGGGTCGTCGTCAGGGCCCAGTTGGCAGTCGCGCCCATCGAGACGGAGCACTTCTCGTTCACGTCCCGCGGGTCGGGGTCATGCGGCGGCGAGCCCGGGCTGAAGAACGCGGCGTCGATCGCCTCCCACCCCAGACCTGCCCGGATCCCGACGACACGGACGTTGGACTGGTTGATGTACAGATGACCGTAGAAGAAGCCGCCGACAGCGGCCCGGTCGGAGAAAACCTCCTCGGGCGTGAACGCTCCCATGGCGACGTACCCGGCGGCCCATCCCGGCAGGATGTGCGGCACCCACGCCAGGCTTGCACCGAGCGGGTTGATGGGGTTCGGGAGGACGTCGTTCGCGTTCAACCGGGTGTAGACCGGGAACCGCTCACTGGGGGGGGTCGATCAGCCAACGCTCGGCCGCCATCCGGATCCTCCTGTACCCGCTACCGCAAAGGGCGTGTTTGTGCCGGCAGGTGACCGGCGGTCCGGAGGCCGCACCTAGCGGACGCCGTGCCGTCGGTCCTCAAGATAGTAGATGCCTGACCCACAGCGTAAAGCAGTTCCGCCGGTTCACGCGAGCGGCGCCCCTGGCCCGCCGCAGCACGGGGAACCCAGCGAATTCCGGGTCCAGTCATCTCGCCACGACGCGGCGATTGCCCTCCCGCCACATGTAGGCCTGGACCCGCTCGGCAATCCTCCAGCCCTGGGCGGTACGGACGAGCAAGTCGCGGTAGCTGCCCGCGATGACGTAGGTGTCTCCACCCGGCGTCCCGCTGCGGACATGCTGCGCCTGGAAGTAGCAGGTGGAGGCGGCGGTGTCGTCGTCCACCTGGACGACGACATTTCCGAGCAGGTGCTGGGTGGCGGTCAGCGGCGTCAGCGCCGCCGAGGTGCGGGCCAGGATCTCCGGGAACCCCTGCAACCGGCCTCCCGGGTGCACGAAAACCGGCGACGGGCCGAAGCAGCTAGCCAGGAGGTCCCAGTCCCTGGTATCCAGCGCGAAGGTGTACCGCGCGCAGAGGTCCCCGATGTCCTGCCGGTCGATCAGGCGTTGCACGGCGTCGTCGTCCATCACGCGTCCTCTCGCTTCTCTGGGCTGCCCGGGAGGCCCTGGGCGGTGACGCTGAACTTCCGGACGGGCGTCTCCTGGGCGTCGGGCAGTTCTGGCGCTGGGCTTAGCGGGCGAGGTAGCCACCGTCGACGGCGAGCGCGTGTCCGACGGTGAAGCTTGCCGCATCGGAGCACAGCCACAGCACCGCTTCGGCGATCTCGTCGGGCCGGCCGAACCGGCCGAGTCGGCCGGCGACCTCCCGGGGGTCACGCCCGCGAGCCTCGATGGCACCCAGCAGCATCGGGGTCTCGATCGCCCCCGGGCAAACGGCGTTGATCCGGATACCGGCCGCGGCGTAGTCCATCGCCGCGGCCCGGGTCAGGCCCAGCACTCCGTGCTTGGTAGCTGTGTAGCCGGCCTGGTTCGGCTGTGGCCGGAAGGAGTTGGTCGAGGCGATGTTGACGATCGCGCCACCGCGGCCCTGGGCGAGCATCGCCTTGATTTCGTGCTTCAAGCAGAGGAAGACGGAACGGAGGTTGACGGCGACCAACCGGTCGAAGGTCTCCTCGTCGCAATCGGCGAGGGGTGCCGTCTCGATCTCGATCGCTGCCCCGTTGACAGCGCAGTCCAGGCCTCCGAAAGTGTCGAACGCCGTCTGCACCGCGCGGCGCACCGCTGGCCCGTTGGAGACGTCGGTAGCCACGAACCGCGCCGAGCCCCCCGCCTGCCCGATGAGCGCGACCGTCTCCTCGCCGGCCGCCACCGCGACGTCGGCGGCGACAACGTTCGCACCGCGGGCGGCGAAGGCCAGCGCGGTCACCCGGCCCATGCCGCTGGCGGCCCCGGTGACCAGAGCTGTCTTTCCTGGGAACGAGGGGGCCGACGTCACGGCGCGGTCGGCTCGGCAGTGTCGCGGCGACCTGCGCCGCGTGCCCGCCCGCCAGATATCCGAAGACCATCGCGGGGCCGAGCGTGCCGCCGGCACCGCCGTAGGTCATGCCCATCACCGAGGCCATCGCGTTGCCCGCGGCATAGAGCCCGGGAATGGTCTGGCCGTCGACGTCGACCACCTGACCGGTCGCATCGGTGCGGGGGCCGCCCTTGGTGCCGAGCGCGCCGCTGTAGACACGGACCGCGTAGTACGGCGCCGCGTCGACCGGGCCGATCGTCGCCGCGGACCCGTCCCCGAAGTTCTGATCGCCCCACCAGCGGTCGTGCACGCTGCGCCCCCGACCGAAGTCGGGGTCCTCCCCCTCGGCTGCGTGGGCGTTCCACCGCTCGACCGTCGCGGCGAGCGCGGCCTCCGGGACGTCTAGCGTCTCCGCCAGCTCCGCCAGCGTGTCCGCCCGCACCATCCAGTCGGGGGTGGGGCCCTTCCCCTCCTGAAAGCCGGCCAGCCCATACCTAGAAAGGTAGAAGGAGTCGAAGATCATCCACGCGGGGTGGTTCACGTAGTCGAAGGCAGTCACGTCGATCACATGGAAGGCGGCGCCCAGGGCGTTGTAGTTGGCCGCTTCGTTCGTGAACCGCTCTCCGCGCTTGTTGACCATAATGCAGTGCGGCCGGGTGCGCTCCCCGTTGACTTGCCAGGCGGTGACCCCGCCGTCCGGCCGGACGACGTCGATGATGGGGACCCACCAGGCCTCACGCATCGTGCCTAGCCGGGCACCGGTCTTCATCGCCATCCGCAGCCCGTCACCGGTGTTAGTCGGCACCGCAGCGCTGCGCACGAGCGGGCCCCGGAGGAATTCCTTCACCAGGTCCGGGTCCCAGTCGAAGCCGCCGGTCGCGAGAACGACGCCGCCGCGGGCCGCCACCTCGAACGGACCGTCCGCCGACTCGAACCGCACCCCCGCCACGCGACCGGCGTCGGTGACGAGCTCCACCGCACGCACCCCGGTACGGGGCACCACCCCCTGGTCGAGGCAGCCCTTCAGTAGCGCCGCCACCAGCCCCTGCCCGGCGCCCCGCTCGTCGTGCACCCGGCGTCGCGCCAGCTCCTCCGGCGGCACGCCGTGCGGTGCCCCCCGCCCCAGCGACGTCTCACTCATGGTGATGTTGCCGCTAACCTGCGGACCGACCGTCACCCGGCCGCGCCAGTCCCCGAGCTGGTCGAACGGGAACAGCGGGCATTCCAGCGACCGGCCTCCACCGGGCTTGGCGCCGGGATGCTCCGGGTGGTAGTCCGGGAAGCCCTGGATGATGCGGAAGCGGACGGGGGTGTTGGCCTCCAGCCACCGGACCAAATCCGGCCCGGCGTCGACCAGCGCGCCAGCGAGCGTCTCGTCGATGAGACCCTGCGACAGCGACCGTAGGTAGGTCATCGCCTCCTCGGCGCTGTCCTCGATGCCGATCTCCGGCATGTGGGGGTTGTTCGGGATCCAGACCATCCCTCCGGACCAGGCACTGGTGCCCCCGACCTGGTCGGACTTCTCGAACAGGCCGACCGAGGCGCCCGCCGCGGCCGCCCGCAGCGCCGCTGTCAGTCCGGCAGCCCCGCTGCCGAGCACCACGACGTCATACGTCCCGGTGTCATGCGTTCCGGTGTTCGACGTCCCGGTCCCGCTCATGGCTCCCGCTTCCCGTTCGACGTGCGCCTCCGCGCCCGGAGGGCGCTCCTCCGCTCGCAAGGGCGGGGGCCACATAACAAACGTTACGTGACGATCGTTATAAGAGGTCGAGGTGCCCGTGTCAACCCGTTGCTGTTGACGGCCGCGACGAGGTCACCGAGCTCGCGGTCGAGAAAGCGCAGCTGCTTGTTCGCGGTCCATTCAGCCGGGTCGAACACCGTCTGGACGCTGACGCCGAACACCACCACCAGCAGGCGCCGCGCCTCCTGCGTCGGGTTCGCGCCGGCTGACAACTGGCCCGCGGCCATCCCGGCCCGCAGCATACGTTCCAAGCGCCGGCGTGCCGACCGGACGCGGTCCCGCTGGTCGCGCGCCAGTTCCGGATCGCTGGCCGCCGCCCCCCAAAACGCGAACCACACCCGCCAGTCGCGCAACCGCGGCTCGTCGAGCGGGAGCAGCGCGCTCACGCAGGCACGCAATCCCTCGCCGTCCTGCTCGGCCGCCTCGAACCGAGCCGTCGAACGGTCCGCCGCCCAGCGGTAGGTCGCGAGCAGCAGGTCGCGCTTGTCGGTGAAATAGTGGCTGACGATCGCTGTGCTGTAGCCGGCGGCGGCGGCGACGTTGCGTACCGTCAGCGACTCCAGGCCCCGATCGCACGCCAGTTCGGCCGCGATCGAGGCGACGTGCTGTCGCCGAGCCTCGTGATTCACGGCGGGAGTCATCAACACCAACGCTACCCTCATGTGTAACGCTTGTTCTATGACAGCCGGGGCGTCCCTCGCGGTGCGGCAGGACGGCGTCCGGTCATCCTGCCTGCGTGCTGTCGAATTCGCAGATTGCTTGACCGGCGGCGTGCCACTTCTAACGTCTGTTCCAACTCTCAGCTGACTGCCCGAGATCGGCGCCGACTCCTGCACGGCCGTGCCAGTGGTGTGGGAACCGACTGGACACAGGAGAAGCGCTGTGCAGCTTCAGGACAAGGTCGCTCTGGTGACCGGCGGAACCCGCGGATCGGCCGACGTATCGCCACGGCCTATCTGCGCGAGGGCGGGAGTAGCGATCAACGGCCGCAGCAGGGACAAGGGCGATCAGGCCCTGGCGGAATTCGGCGCGGGCGACGGGGCGATCTTCCTGGCTGACGACGTCATGAGCCAGGCGGAACTCAACGGCGTCGTAGACCGCACCGTCCGGCACTTCGGTCGGCTCGACATCCTGGTCAACAACGCCGGCGGCTCCTGCGACAACGCAAACGTCGCGAATGCCAGCCCCGAGTCGTTCGAGAACGTGCTGAGGTGGAACGTCCTTTCGACGTTCTGGGCGACCAAGCGCGGGCTGCACCACGTGATCCCCAGCAATCTGGCCGCATCATCAACATGTCCTCCGTCGCGGGCAAGCACGGCAAGCCGGGGACCTCCGCCTAGGTGACGTCGAAGCATTCTCCGTGCTCCTCGCCAGCGGCATGGCGGGAGGCATCACCGGGTCCACGTACAGCATCGACGGCAGCACCGCGGCGTACTGAGCGGCACACCAGCCCACCACCCGCAGGAGGCCGCCGTGCCGTTCGACTATTCCCAAGGCCCTACCACCTCGGCGTGCGCGCGCCGGACATCGATGTCGCCCTGGCCGAGATGGGCGACAGCCTCAGGCTCACCTGGACGGACGTCGTGGAGCGCGACCAGCCTGTGTGGATGCCGGGCGAGGGGCTTAAACGATTCCGCTGCGGTTCACCTACTTCCGAGAGGGACCGCAACACGTCGAACTGCTGCAGGGCGTGCCCGGCTCCCTGTGGGACGGCGCCGACTCCCGGCGTGCATCATCTAGGCGTCTGGGTCGAGGACGTCGCTGCCGAGACCGAGCGCCTGGTCCGCGCCGGGTGGTCGCTGCAGCTGGCTCAGAAGCCGGCGGAGGACGGGTACAGGGCGATGACGACGTCCGCTCCCCCAGCGGGTCCCTCCTCGAACCGGTGTCGGTCGCCGTACGCCCGAGGTTCGAGCGCTGGTGGGCGGGGCGTTCACGTGACGGAATCGCCGGCGAGCGGCTGTCAGGGCCCTGGCCGGCGGCATGACTGCGCCCGCTCGATTTTAGAGCTGTTCCGGCTCGACGGGAAGGCGGCGGTCGTGACCGGCTCCGGTCGCGGCATCGGCCGTTCCATCGCTCTGGCCTTCGCCGACGCGGGTGCCGACGTGGTCGTCACCGCGCGGCGCGCCCAACTGGTCGCGGCTGTCGCCGGAGAGGTGCGCGACCGCGGGCGACGTGCCCTAGAGCTGCGGGGCGACCTCAGCGGCGGGACCGTCGAGCGGCTGGCGCAGGCAGCGCTCGACGAGTTCGGCGACTCGACATCTGGGTCAACAACGCGGGCGGGACGGATGAGCGGGGCGTCCGCCCGCTGACCGAGGTGAGCGACGCGAGTTCCGCGCGATGCTCGACCTGAACCTCGTGGTGGCGTTCGCCGGGTGTCGCGCCGCCGCCCGCCGGATGGACGCCGGTGGAGCGATCCTCAACGTGGCCTCCAGTACCGGGATGCACGCCGCCTTGAACACGGGCGCCTACGGTGCCGCGAAAGCAGGCCTGCTGAACCTGACCGAGACCCTGGCCGCCGAGCTCGCCGGCCGTGGCATCTGGGTCAACGCGATCTCCCCTGGAATGGTGCCGACGGAGTCGTTTTTACGCGTGCTTGAATTCCGCGAGGAGGACGTCCCGCAGTTGCGCGCACCGTGCCCCTCGGGCGGATCGGCACTCCGGGAGGACATGGCCGCTGCTGTGCTCTACCTGTCCTCGCCGGCCGCCGGCTGGGTCATCGGGCAGAACCTCTGGTCGGCCGCTCCGTCGAGCACCGTTGACCGCCGCACCGGGTCTTCCGCAAGTCACCAGACGGGGGGCGGCGCCAGCTAAATGTCCGTCCCTAACCCGCCCGCCGTGCCGAAATGACCGGGCGGTAGTCCGGATGCGTGAGGATTCAGAACCTGCGCGGGCAAATCGCGTTGACCACCCTGGTCGGCGGTCATCGCCGCCTGCACGCGATGGACCGTGCGCAGACCGGAGGGCGCAGTCGGCTCGTTCAGTGAGTCCGGGCGATGAACCCAGGGCAGAGCACCGAGACCGATATCCGCCCTCCGCCTCGAGGTCGTGATGCAACGACTCTGACAAGGCCACGACTCCGGACTCCGCGGCCGAGTACGCAGCCTGCTCGGGCATCAGCAGCAGACCTGTCATGAACGCGATATTGACGATGTGGCCGTCCCCGCCCTGCGCGAGCATGCATGGGACGAGAATTCACCACCCCCACAAATGACCCGAGCACCCACTGCCAGTCGTGGAGGGTCAGGTCCTCGGCGCGCCCGCTCTTGACCACGCCCGCGGTTGCACCAGGACATGAACGCCCCCGAACCGGGCGATCGCCTCGTCCGCGAGACGTTCGACGTGGTCGTACCGCGACACGTCGCTGACGACCGCGAGTGCGTTGTGGCCCCGCCCCGTCAACTCGCCGGCCAGGGCCGACACACCAGCCTCGTCGCCTCACGTTCCCGACAGCCGGGCGACAACCGGAGCGAAGTCGTCCATGTTCCGCTGGGCGACGTTGATATAACTGACGCCCAGCTCGCTCCGCCGCTGCTGCAGCTTCTCGCAGATCTCGTCCAGCGAGCCGATCAGCGCGTGCGGGTGCTCCGACAGCTCCTCGGGAGTGACGCCGAAACGTCGGGCCATTCCCTCGAGCGCCTCGGTGGGGTCGTCGCTCACCGCCACGAAGTAGGCGGCGATCTCGAGTTCGATGGCATCGAAGCGGTCTCCCGCGCCGTCCCGGATCCAGCCGATCTTCTCGGCGGTCGCGGCCTTCGTCGAGCTCGCCACACTGCCGGATCCCAGTTTCCCGGCCGCGTTGTTGAAGTTGATGCTCACAATGTCGGCCAGCCTGCCCGCCAGTTTCAGCACCCGTGGTGCGCCACCGCCGATGAAGATCGGCGGACGGGGCTGCTGCACCGGCAGCGGTCGCCCGGAGAACCCGGAGGCGTGCACGTAGGTGCCCTGGACGTCGAGAGGTTGACCGCCCCAGTGCGCCTGGAGAACCTCGACGACCTCCCCGAGCCGCTCGATCCGCACGCCCGCCCGGTCCATCGTGATGCCGATCCCGTCGTACTCGGCCGCCACCCACCCGGCCCCGAGCCCCACCTCAAGCCGGCCTTCCGACAGCATGTCGATGGTGGCAAGCTCCTTGGCGAGGACCACCGGATTGTGGTAATCGACGCAGAAGACGCGGCATCCGACGCGCAGCCTGGTGGTCGCCGCCGCCGCTGCCATCGTCGCGGTGAGCGGCGCGACGTCGACCGGCCGGTGCCCGGACGACTCGGCGATCTCGCCGGGGCCGAAGTAGTGGTCGGTGGTGAACAGTGTCGAGTAGCCGAGGTCCTCGGCCCGCCGCGCGATATCCGTCCACTGCCTGCCGGACTCCGCTTCGAAGGCCTGCACCGAGAACCGGAAAGGGTGCGGTACTGCAGCGGTCATCCGACCCGCCTCTCTGTGGGTACGGGCCTGCCGGGTGCCCGTGGGACACGGCGGAGAACACAGGTCCGTGGATAGTTACTCTCGCCCGGGCACAGTATTCCTCGGCCGGATCGGCTCGTCGCTCTGCACATCGGCGAATGCTTACTTGTGAGGTCGTTCCGTAAGTCGTGGCCTGCCAGGGGCGGTGCCCGGCGACGCCCCTCCGGCGAACGGCGATCCGGATGTCGTCTCGCCGGGGGGGCGGGGAGTGCGCGGCACGCCACCAGGGACAGGAGCAGCGCCGTGGAGCGGGTCGCCCAGAACCACGAGTACGACGCCACCGAGTTCGGCGCTGGCCTGGGGTGCCCACACGCCGGCGTCGCGGGCCGTGGGCCGCAGTGTGCAGCGCAGTCCGTCGTCGATCCCGGAGGCGACCGCCTCGGACTGGGGGGCAGCACGACGTCGCGGAGGAAACGCCGCGATCGGGTGCCGCTGCTGCTCGACCTCGGCCGGGAAGTGTGAAGTTGATCGGCATGCTGTCCGTCCTCGGCTGCCGGCTCTGGCTGGACATCGCGCGATTCTTTCTGAGGACCAACTCTAGTAACGCCGGGAGCTACCGGCCGCGTGACTGCGGCGTCAACCAGCGGCCCGATGGCGTCAGGGGCCGTCCACGGGCACGAGCGCCTGCCATCAGGCTGCGGCACGCCCGTCCGTGGCACGGCAACGGGGAATGAGGAGTGGACCCGGGCAGCCCCGGCCCCGCGCTGGTTACTTGCATGCTAGTACAGAATGTGATTGCGTCCTGCGGAGTCCGGCCCTGCGCGCCGGTCCACGACGTTGTGGAAAGGGCGGCTGCAAACGAGATGACCGCTCCGACGGTGTCCCGACTTCGGTCGTTGTTCGCGCCGCGTCGGGTCGCCATCGTCGGCGCGAGTGAGAAGTCGCTGTTCTCCCGCATTGCCCACACGAATCTCGTCAGTTTCGGCATGGGCGGACGGACGCACCTGGTGAACCGCGGCGGCGGGACGGTCCACGGCCAGGACGCCGTGTGCAGCTGCGCCGAGCTGCCTGAAGGCGTCGACGTGGCCTTCCTCATGGTTCCGAGGCGCGCCACGATCGAGTCGCTCAAGGATGCGGCGGCGGCGGGCATCCGCAACGCCGTCGTCCTGTCCTCCGGCTACGCCGAGGCCGGCGCCACCGGGATCGCGGCGCAGGAAGAGCTGGTCGACACCGCCCACTCACTCGACATGCTCGTGCTCGGACCGAACCACCTGGGCTTCGTGAACGTCGTGGACGGGGTGCCGGTCACCTCCATGCCGGATCTGCCGCGCATTCCGGGCCCTGTGGCGCTCGTCGCCCAGAGCGGCGCCACCGCCGGCAGCATGGTCGAGTTCGCCGCGATGTCAGGCATCGGGTTCAGCCATGTCGTCACAACAGGCAACGAGGCCATGGTGACGACCAGTGACGTCCTCGACTACCTCGTCGACGACGAACACACGCGTGCCGTCGCACTGTTCGTCGAGACCATCCGACGCCCCGACCGATTCCTCAGCGCGGTCGCCCGCGCCCGCGCCGCCGGCAAGGCGATCGTGGCACTCAAGCTCGGCACGAGCGAGCTGACGGCACGAACGGCCATGGCTCACACCGGGGCGCTCGTCGGAGACGACCGGGTCGCCGGCGCGGTGTTCCGCCAGTACGGGGTGATACGTGTCGACTCGGTCGAGGACCTTCTGCTCACCGCTCACCTGGCCGCGTTCACCGGCCCGCTGCGCCATCCCGCCGCGGCGTTCACCTCGATCTCGGGCGGCGCGTGCGACGTCATCGCCGACCGCGCGCAGGATCTCGGCCTCCCGCTGACGACATTGTCCCCGCAAACAGTTGACCGGGTCCGCCGCGCGCTGCCCGCCTACGGCACACCTCAGAATCCGCTCGACGTCACCGGCGCCGTCGTTCACGACCCCCCGCTGTTCACGACGCTGATCGACACCGTGGCGAACGACCCGGGCGTAGGCATCGTCGCGACCGTCTTTGACCTCCCCTGGGAGCCGGCGGCGGCCGGACACGGTGCCGCGGCCATGTGCCGGGCGATCGGGGCGGGGCTGTCCAAGGCGCCGGTTCCCGCGGTGCTCGTCAACCAGACGAGCCGCCCGGTCTCCGAGTACACGCGTGCGCTGATGGTCGAGTACGAGGTGCCGTTCGTCCTCGGGGGCCTCCGGCAGGCCGTCGTCGCGATGGCGGGTATCGCTGGCTGGTCGGTGCGCTGCGCCCGTGCCGACGTGCCTGTCGCACGTCCCCAGGTGTCGGTTCCTCCGTCGGCGGAGCGCACCGGCACCTGGTCCGAGACCGCCGCCAGGGACCTGTTCCTGAGCGCCGGAGTGCCGGTCGTCCCGGGAGAACTGGTCGGCAGCGAGGAGGCCGCCGGGCGCGCTGCGGCGGGATATTCCTCGGCGGCGCTCAAGGTCGTCTCCGCTGACATCGCGCACAAGAGCGAGGTGGGCGGCGTCCGCCTAGGTGTGGTGGGCGACCAGGCGGCACGGGCGGCGTATCGAGGAGTCGTTGAGTCGGCGCGGCGGGCGGTCCCGGCCGCCCGCATCGACGGGGTGCTCGTGTCACCAATGCGGACGTCGGGCGTCGAGTTGCTGGTGGGCGTCACGAGGAATCCCGACTGGGGCCTTGTGCTCGCCGTCGCCCTCGGCGGCGTCTTCGTCGAGGTGCTGGACGACGCGGCGCTGCGCCGCCTGCCCGTGACCCGGGAGGACGTCGTCGAGATGCTCGGCGAGCTCCGTGGCCGTCCGGTGCTCGACGGGGTGCGGGGCCAGCCGCCCGTCGACATCGACGCGCTCGTGGACGTCGTCTGTCGCATCACCGAGCTGGCGACGGCCCTCGGCGGCGACCTCGAGTCCCTCGAGGTGAACCCCCTGCATGCGACGGGGAGCGGGGCCGAGGTCCTGGACGCACTCGTCACCTGGCAGGCGACGGCCTCGTCGTAGCCGAGACCCAGCGGCACCGGTTGCGGCATCCAACCGGTCCCAGCGACTAGAGAGGAACCCTTCTCCGTGGCAGACCTCACGACACCGTCCGGGACGGTCGCAGCGGGCGATCCCGGGGAGCCGCCGGTACAGGTCGACCGGCTCGACCACACCCTGGTCATCACGCTTAACCGGCCTGCCGCCATGAACGCGGTGAACGCGGCGCTCGCGGTCGCAGTCGCCGAAGCCCTGCAGGCCGCTGACGCGGACGCCGGCGTCCGGGCCGTGGTCGTTACCGGAGCGGGCGACCGTGCCTTCTGCGCCGGAGCGGATCTGAAGGCCGTCGCCCGCGGCGAGACCATCATCCCGGCCGGTTACGAGAGGTTCGGCTTCGCCGGTTACGTCTCGCATTTCGTCAGCAAGCCCACGATCGCGGCGGTTCGGGGGTTCGCGCTCGGGGGCGGCACCGAGATCGCTCTTGCCAGTGATCTCGTGATCGCCGGGAAGAGCGCCAGTTTTGGACTGCCCGAAGTGAAACGCGGCATCTACGCCGGCGCCGGCGGCGCGTTCCGCCTGCCCGAGCAGCTGCCCTGGAAGGTGGCACTCGAGCTGCTCTTCACGGGAGATTCGATCGATGCCGACACGGCCGCCCGGTACGGCCTGGTGAACCGCGTCGTCCCGGACGCCGACGTGCTCGCGGAGGCACTCGCGCTCGCCGGGCGGATAGCGGCCAACGCGCCACTGTCCGTGCAGACGAGCAAACGTCTCGCGTACGGGGCCGTCGACGGCACGGTCGCCGCTGATGCGCCGCGATGGGAGCACAACGCGCGGGAGTCGGCGGCGCTGATGGCTTCGGCGGACGCCAAGGAAGGCCCAACGGCCTTCGCCGAGAAGCGCACACCGGTCTGGCAGGGGCAATGAGCAGCCGCGTCGCGCGTTCGGTTCGGAAGGAGCACCTGTGACACCCGACAACGACGCCGCTATCGTCGGCCTCGGCATCACCGAGATGGGCAAGGTCTACGGCCGGTCGGCGGCGAGCTTCGCGGCGGAGGCCGTATTGCTGGCCTGCGCGGACGCCGGGTTGCGCCTGGACGAGGTCGACGGCCTGCTGACCAACGCCGGCATGACGCCGGGGGTGGGCCTGTCGCTGCAGCGTGAGCTGGGCATGCGCGACCTGCGGCTGCTGTCGGAGGTGCAGGGCTACGGATCCAGCGCCGGCAGCATGGTCTCGCTGGCGGCTATGGCCGTCGGCAGCGGCATGGCCATTGCCGTCGCCTGCGTCTTCGCCGATGCGCCGCTGACCGCCGGCGTCGGAGCCGGCGAGGCGTACGCGGCGACGGCCCGCCGCCCCATCGGTTTTCAGGCGCTGCCGGCCGCAGTCGGGCTGTACGGCGGCAACCCGTACTACGCGCTGGCCGCCCGCCGCCACATGGAGCGGTACGGCACGACGAGTGAGCAGTTGGGTGCCGTCGCCGTCTCGACCCGCGAATGGGCGCTGAAGAACCCCCGGGCGCAGATGCGCAAGCCGATGGCGCTCGCCGACCACCAGAACTCGCGCATGATCACCGCACCGCTGCACCTGTTCGACTGCTGCCTGGTCTCCAACGGCGGCATCGCCGTCATCGTGACTACGGCGGCGCGGGCGCGCGACCTGAGCCAGCCGCCGGTGCACGTGCTCGGCTGGGCCCAGGCCCACCCGGGATACACCCTGTCCCGCGAAAGCGCTTTTGGTCTCATCTCCGGCGCGGCGCAGTCGGGCCCCGAAGCGCTGAAGATGGCCGGCGTCAGCGTCGCGGACGTCGACGTCCGAGAGATCTACGACTGCTACACCTACACCACGCTGATCACCCTTGAGGACTACGGCTTCTGCGCCAAGGGCGAAGGCGGAGCGCTCGCCGAGAGCGGCGCCCTCGGCCCCGGGGGTTGCCTGCCGACGAACACCGGCGGCGGCCAGCTGTCCGGCTACTACATGTGGGGCATGACGCCCCTGTCGGAAGCGGTGATCCAGGCCCGCGGGGCCGGCGGTGACCGGCAGGTGCCGAAGCACGACATCGTCCTCGTGAGCGGCAACGGCGGGGTCCTCGACCACCACGCGACCCTCGTCCTCGGGTCGCACCAGCGGTCCTGACAGTCTCGCACCCAGGAGGTATGTCCGATGCCGGTCGGAGCGATTTACCGGGACAACGAGTCAGCTGAATTCTTCGACGCCGCCGCGCGCGGCGTTCTCGCCGCCCAGCGCTGCCACACGTGCGCGACGTGGCAGTTCCCGCAGCCGTTCACACCGAGCACCGCGCGCTGCCGTCACTGCAACGGCACGGACCTGAGCTGGGAGCCCACGTCCGGGAGCGGCACGCTGGTGACGTGGACGCAGTTGCACCGCACGCTGGGCGCCAGTGACGCCGTCACCACGGTCGGCATCGTCGAACTGGAGGAGGGGCCCTGGGTGCACACCCAGATCGGTTGCGCTGTCGAGCGGGGCGAAGGGTGGCAGGTCGGCGCGCAGATGCAGGTGGCTTTCGAGTCCGCGGACGACGGGGAGCCGGTACCCTTCTTCCTCGGCGTCAGCGACGAGGCGACGGGATAGCTATAGATCCGGTCCAGTAACACCCGCTACGCTGACGTCAGTGTCAGGGTTCTAGGCACCGCACCGCACAGGTCGCGGAGGTTGGGATCCTGGTCTTGGTGGGGTTGGCTCTTACGCTGCGTCCCGCATGTGAGGGTTGGCGATCATGCGTTGTGCCGCTCCGCCAAGGCCGAAGCCGACCGGCGTGACTTGATGCGTGACCGAGCTCGATGACCTTCCCGGGCTGGACGTGTACGCCGAGGATTCCCAGCAGACGCCGTTCCCGTCGCTGCGGTCGCTGCGGAACCGGCGCCGGAGCACCCTGGCCGAGCCTGGCTGGTTCTTCGTAACCACGATGGCACTGGCCCGGGAGGTGTTGAGCGATCCCGCGCGTTTCTCCAATGCGATCTCACGCCCCACAGCGGCCACGACCGAGGTCGTGGCCACCCGGGCGAAAGGTTTTCCCTACATCCCGGCGCTGCTGCTGAACGACCCGCCCCGCACACCCGCTACCGACGGATGGTGCAGCAGGCCTTCACCCCACGGGCGCTGGCATAAATATGCCCCTTGGTCGCCTCGGTCACCTCCGAGCTGGCCGCCGGCCTGCCCGGCGGTGAAACCGTCGACGTCATCTAGGTCTTCACCCGCCCCCTGCCGGTGTGGGCGATCTCCCGGGTGCTCGGGTTGTCCGATGAGCGCGCGGCGACGTGCGCCGGTGGACCGACGCGGCGACGGCCCCGATCGGGGCTCAGCTGGCACCGCAACGGTGACCGGAGGTCGAGCGCCGACCTCCTCGACTACCGCTCACCATCGCCGCGGAGCTGGAGCAGCGCCAGGCGGAGCCGGGGGATGACCTGCTGAGCCTGCTCGTGCAGGCCGGGAAGAACGTCGAACCGGGCGAGCAGCCGATCGGCATCCCGGAGCTGGTCAGCCTCACACGTGAGTTCATGGTCGCCGGCAACGAGAGCACCCTCCGGCTGCTCGCCGACATCGTCTGGCAGCTCGGCTTCAGGCCCGAGGAGTGGCAGCGCGTGCGCGACGAGCCGGCCCGGGCCGGGCCGATCGTGGAGGATGCCGGCCGGCTCGCTCGCCCGTCCGCAGCGGTGTGCCGACGGGTCGTCGCGGACACGAGACCGGCCGGGATCACGCTGCCGGCAGGCTCACGGCTCGTTGTCTCCCTGCTGTCGACGAACCGCGACGAGCGTGTCTTCCCCGATGGCAATCGCTTCGACCCGGATCGGCCACCCAGAAGCACATCGCGTTCAGTCAAGGCATCCACTCCTGCCGGGACGGACGGTCCTGATCACCGGCGCGAACCTGGGGCTTGGGAGCGTTCATTCGTCGGAGCTGCCCTGGAGCGCGGCGCGGCGAAGGTGCACGCCGCGATCCGCGATCCGGCCAGTCTGACGCCCGACGTGTCCGACGACCTGCGGGTTACGCCGGTCCGGCTCGACCTCCGGGTCCCAGCGGACGCCAGCGCGGCAGCGGGAGCGCGTCAGCATCCCGCCATCGACCTCCTCGTCTGCAACGCCGCCATCCGTGCATGCTCGGCGTCCTCGATCCGCCGGCCGACGGGGTCTTTCACGACGTGTTCGACGTCAACGTCTTCGGTTCCACGACCTGATGCGGGCTTACGCTCCGGCACTGCGGCAGCGGCACGGCACGGCACGGCACGGCACGGCACGGCACGGCACGGATCATCGTCGTCTTGTCGGTCGCCGCAGTTGCCCTGTCCCGGAGCTCTCTCTCATCTACAGCGCGGCGAAGGCCGCCGGACTGATGATCGCGCTTGGGCTGCGCGAGCAGATGACGGAGGACGGCGTCAACGTCAGCGTCGTCCTGCCCGGCTACATCGACACCGACATCTCGGTGCCGCTGCGAGCCCCCGAAGGCGCCGCCGGGACAGATCGCCGAACGGTTCGACGGTTGGTTGGCGGGCACGCCGACGATCTGGCCGGACCGGTTCGCGGGGAGGTCCGAAACAGGTCGGCGGGAGCATGCTTCGTCTGCTCGACGAAGCGAACCGTCATGAAGGGCGTGCAGGCCGCGTTCGCCGTGGACCCCGCTGCCGGGCAGTGAGCTCCGGCAGCGGGGGACGGAACACTCAGCCCGAGAGGATCGTCACTCGCCCGGTCGACCCGTCGACCTCGACGAGGGCGCCGTCGGGGATGCGCCGGGTAGCTGACGGAACGCCAGCTGCACAGGGTACGCCCAGTTCCCGACTGACGATCATAGCGTGACTCTGCATGGCTCCGACATCGACGACGACGCCGGCCGACACCAGGAACAGCGGCGTCCACGAGGGATCGGTGTGGGGAGCCACCAGAATCTCGCCCGGCTGGAAGTCGGCGATCGTCCCGATGTCGTGGACGATCCGGGCTCGCCCTCGCACCACCCCGGCTGAGGCGGGAGCCCCCTGCAGGATCTCGCCGGGCTGCGCGACGGCCTCCGCCGCGTGGCGGAGGCCTTCGAGCTCGGACAGGGGGGTCATGGGCTCTCCCGCCTGCACGAAGGTGGGCAGCTGCAGCCCGAACAACGCGCGCCACTGCCGTTGCCGATCGGCGAGGACGTTGCTCAGGGACGCCGGGTCGAGCACCAGGATGTCGAGTTCCTCCTCGAGAGCCATGAACAGCTGCCGCGGCTCGTCCAGGTACCCTTGCGCTACCAGCCGACGCGCCAGCTCGAACAGCGCGACGCGGGCCTCGTGCAGCACCTTGATGCAGTTGGACTTCGCCCGCTCGCGCCAGGCGCCGAACCGGCGAGCCGAGCCGAGCGCCAGCAGTAGTGTCTGCTTGGTCTCCTCGTCCTCGCCCAGCTGGCCCAGCGCCTGCTGCAGCGCCGCCTGCGACTGCACTGCCTCGTTATCCTGCCGCGTTGCCGGCGACGCCGTCTCGTCGAGCTGACGCAAGCGGTCGATCAGAGCCAGCGGAAGCTCAGGTTGCGTCTCCCACGAGTCGGCACCGACATCCCATTCGCTCGGCCCCCGGTAGCCGTACGCGAGCAGGAAGGCAGCGAACTGCGGCGAGAACCCGGCGTGGTGCGCGTGCAGCCGATCGAGCAGGCCGTCCATCCCCCGGTCGAACTCCGCCGCGACGTCCGCGTCGGAACGCGCCACCCGGGACAGTTCCCAGAGCGCGAGCGACGGAGCGGCCGAGTCGACTTCACCAGCGTGGCCGACGAGCCGGACGACCAGGTTCGGATCCCCAACGATCTGGGCGATCACTGCCGGGCCGACCGCCGACTGGGTCGTCGCCAGCATCTCGCCGCGCCACATCAACCGCTCGAGGGGCATCATCGAGCGCGCGCGGGCCACCAGCGCTCCGGCCGACATGCTCGCCAGATCGGGGCGCTCCGCCCGGCACCGGTCGGCGATCGCCCGCTCCTCCTCGAGATCCGGGTAGGTCGACGTGGTGAGCGTCCACTGCGTCCGTTCCGCCATCCTCGCGGCCAGGGGATCGTTGGTGTCATCCGGCCTCGGAGCGTGCGGCGGCGCGTCCGGGTGTCCGGCGAAGAAGGCCGCGTCCACCGCCTGCCAGCCGAGCCCGTTACGGATGCCGACCGTCCTCGACATGCTCATGTTGACGTAGAGATGACCGTAGAAGAACGCGGCGGCAGGCCAGACGTCCTCGGTCGTGACCTCGGCGGGGTCGAACGTGCCGACCGCCGCATATCCCAGGGTGAAGCCTGGAAAGATTTCCGGAATCCACGCCAGGCTGGCACCCAGCGGGGTGATCGGGTCCGGGAGGACGTCGTTCGCGTTGAGCCTCGTGTACACCGGGAAGCGAGAGCTCGCGCCCGTGTCGATCAACCACCTGTTTTCGGCCATTCGGCCCCTTCCAACCGCTGAGAGATGTGACGCCGGCTATTCGGTTGGACGCGTCGCCGGCCGGCTGCTGCCGGTTTCTGTGAGGCGCCGCTCGTCGCCTCGCGCATCTGGTCGCGGTAGGTCCCGAGATCGAAGTAGTCCCGCCACAGCACGATTTATCCGCCGCGCAGTACGAACTGGCCGGCCCCGGCACCCCCGCCCATCGTCCTGCGACGAGGAAGCGGTCGAGCCGCTCGTTCATCACCACATCGCCCTCGGCAACCTGATGGTCGAGGACCCAGTGGGTCTGGTCGGCGGCTGCGAGAGGCCGCGTAAGGGCGCGGCGCCCTCCGGGCTATAGACCTTGCCGATCGGGACGTTGTCGTACTCCACGTCGTCAGCGAGGAAACCAGCGCCTGCTCCAGCGCACCGGACTCTACCGCGCGCAGAAAGGCCGTCACGACCTCGCCTGACATAATACGCAGCCCGACGCCTGTGGGGACGACCCATCAACTCCCGCCAGATGATCTTTTGGACTCGGCCTCATACTGCCGCAGCGGCTCAGACGATGTCGACCTCGTCCAGCACCTTCGCCGCGTAGGCGGTGTCGCCGTCGAGGGAGACGCAGTCCCGCCAGGGACGGCGGGTGGTCCCCCAGAAGACGAAGTCGACAGCCGAGGACGTGGCGACCGCGGCGGGAGCGGAGCCGCCCCGCTCGACCTCCAGGTGCGGATCCCCGGGGCGGAGGGCCCACTGCCCACCTCCCGGTCCGGTGAGGTGCAGGGCGATCGGGCGGTCCAGCACACTCGACACGGCAGGGCACATCTGGGGCAGCCCGGTGAGCATCCACCCGATGGCCGGCTCGAGCAGCGCCTTCTCCGGGTCCGGCACCTCCCGCCGGACGGGACCGTCCGGCGCGAGCAGGTCGACGTAGAGGTGACACCAGAGGTCGAAGGCGAAGGCGTCGGCGAGCGCGTGCAGCGGATAGGTGCCCAACTCGCTGAGCGTGATCGGGTCGGACGCGGTCGGTTCCTCCTGCATGGCACGGAAGCCGGCGACCGCAGGCTCCCAGTACCGCTCGAACTCGTCGGCAACCTGCTCCGCGCTCCAACCGCGCCGCTGGGCGACCAGCAACTCCTGCAGGTCCTCGGCGACCGGCGGCGGATCGGCAGGCGCGGCGTCCGGCTCGGCGACCAGGTGGAAGTTCGAGCCAACGTGCGCGACGAGGTCCTGCACCGACCAGCGCGGGCACCGACTCGGCAGTGTCCACTCGTTCGGCCGCAGTGACCGGACGACCTCTGCGTACCGATGGGCCAGCACCTCGGCCGCCCGGAAGCCTTCCTCCGACATGCGCCTCCTTCAACCGTCTCGGCCGCACCGGCCCGACCCCCGCATGTTTGCCGGCCCTGCCAGGGCTTGTGACGCTCGTCCTCGTCGGGAGCCGCAGTACAGGCGGACCCCGACCCCGCTGTCCCCTCGGACGAACTCTGGAGCAGGTTCTGCGCCGGCAGGTCCAGGTACCGCATCCGACAGCCCCGCTGCTCCGTCTTAACCAGCGCTGCGCCGCCCGTATCGGCCCGGCCTTTCCCGCATGCTGGCAGTAACAAGAGACACCGTCAAGTAAGTACTGAATCCCCGGGCGGCGGCTGGTGCACCGGGTCGTCCGCCGTTGCTGTGTGGTCCGCGCGGTAGGTGGTTGGGGTAGCCCGTGACCGGAGAAACACCCTTACGGGCACCCGAGACGGCCGCGCTGCCCGGAAGCATCGAACTCGTGACGCTCGCCGGCGTTTCGGTCGCCGCCGGTGAGCGGCACCGGGTCGACGGCGGGCCTTTCGGGGACCGGCTCCTCGCGGCGATCAGCGACGGTCGCTGGGACGGCGAGCGAGTGGCCGGAAGGATCGTGGGTGCGGGCGGTGACTGGGCCAGGCCCGCCCCGGGCGGCGTCATGCTGCTGGACGTGCGTCAGGTGCTCGAGACCGACGACGGGGCCACGAGCTACGTGGCGTACCAGGGACGGTGCGACCGGTCCCGAGGTACCTACACCGTCGCGCCGACGTTCGAGACGACCGATGAGCACTACACCTGGCTCAACGCCGTGCAAGCGGTGGGAAAGGCCCGGATGAGGGGCGGCCGGCTCGAATACGAGATGTTCGAGGTCCGGTGAGGGAGGCGACCATGGCTGTGACGCCCTCGCCCCGCTTCCTGTGGCAACTGATCGAGCCGCTGCACGCCATCGCCTGCTTCGCGCCCGAGACCAAGTACGAGGCGGCAGCGCTCGGCCCTCGACGGCCGCGGGATGGCATACGTCGCGTTCCGCGCCGCCCCGCTCGGGAGCGTCGCACATACCGTGTGCGGGCTGTAGCCGTCGTCCATCAGATGATCCAGGAACCGCACAACCGGCTCGACCGGCGCCCATCGTCTCCGACCAGCACAACGCGGCGAACGATCCCGCCGTCCTTGTCCTTCACGACCCACACGCCGGCTCCACTCCGCCGGACGGCTACTGCATCAAGCAGCGGACTTAAACAGGGGGAGGCTGACCACCGGCGTGTCCAGATAACACAGAACTCGGCGATCGCGGCGAGCATGTGGAAGAACGGCCAGCCGCCGGGGGTGGACGTGTCGAATCGACTCCCTAAGTGGTCTGACCCTGAAGTTCGTGGGGGTCATGCGGCGGCCGCGGTGGCCGAGTGCTCGTGGGCGTCGAGGCGAGCCAGGAGGTCGCTGAGGTCGGTGGCGGTGAACTTCCAGTCGAAGGGG
>JAABUO010000381.1_pt1 | contig 92620 bp, 93 predicted proteins | sample 5559291 | NCBI WGS metagenome assembly JAABUO01 (sample SAMN10711878, study PRJNA513372) | rock metagenome | isolation source: Antarctica rocks | place: Antarctica: Victoria Land, Finger Mt sud
GGTGGGGGGTTGGAGATGGAGATGGAATAGGGAGGGGAGTTTGACAAGGTGGGGAATACATATGTGGGATGAGATGGGTGGAGGTGGAGGGATTGCTGGGGATGAGGGGGGATTGGGTGAGATAAAGGGGGGGGAGATTGGGGGGGGGGGGTGGAGGTGTGGATGGGGGGGGGATTGTCGGGGATGGGGGTTATGCGGTTGGGTTTGCGGGGGTTGAGTATGGGCTGGTGGTTTGGGGGGGGGTTGTATGGCTGAGAAGATATTGGGGGGTGGGTATCCCTTTTGGGGAGGTTTTTAGGATTGGGTGTTGGAAAGGGGGTTGGAATCAGTTAGGAAAGACCTTTAGGGTGAGTTGAGGTTCTGGGGGTGCGAAGATGGGCTGTGCTGGATTTGAGTGGAGGGGGGGGGTGTTGGAGGAAGGGATGGGATTTAGATGGTTGAACTAACAAAATCGAAAGGGTTTTGTGTATATGGACGGGAAACTATATCTCGATTCTACGAGGAATTGCGGCGCAACTTCTTTTCCCTCCCGGACCGCAGGAACAGCACGGGGGATTTTCAAGTTGAAGTATTTCCAATAGTTGTGTAGTAAACGAACGCTTTCGTCTGGTTCCGTAAAGGAAAATGCAACCGATTAGGGATTGATAGTATTGCCAAGCTGCCTAGAATAGGGTCAGGAAGTCAGATCGGATTCCCCAGTCAGGAGTGGCTGATCAGGGCATTTCCGGGAGGCTTCCGTATTCCAGGAATGTGCTGCAAAGAGAATGAAGAGGAGGAGACGGCTGAAGCGAGGCGGTCGAAGAGCCATTGCAGAACATTTATTTACCCCGAAGACTATTCGGGCAATTCATAAAAGCCGTCCGTAACCTGAACGTAAATCGCGTGCATTGCCCAAACAAGAAACCACAGACAATATGAAAGAATACGAACAACAAGGCAACAAAACCTAACATGCATCGCCTCTCAGGAGCGTACTGCTCCGCAGATACAGAAACTCACCCAAAGGCACCAGTTCACCATGCAGAATGCACACCATCGCACAGCACAAGCAGGAACAGAATTCAGGGATGCCGAAAAAAGACTGCTGTAAGGCACGCCTAAGTACGACTGGTACATACTGTAGCCTGGATGCCTGGATGCCTGATTGCCTGGTTGCCAAGACTGCGAGAATCAGGCGATATTTATTGCATGAAAGATTGAAGAAGGCAGTTGAACGACTAGGCGGCCTCAACCAATATGTAGACCAGAATCTACCACCTAATGTTTGAGAGCCCTGAAAGGCATACCGGAGACAAGTGCACCTGCCGGGCTTTTTGTGTGACGGAACCGGATACCTCGGGCGAGAATAGGGATTTGGCCGATGCCATTTTTAGAGGAGTATGCATTGTAGGAGTGCATTGCGTTAGAGACAGATTGTCCAGAAGGCAACATAGTTATTGGGCGGAAGTGCGTTGGAGTGAGACAGTGATCCACAATGAATGCAATCAAGCGCACCTACCAATAATTGTACAGGACTGGAGACTGCAACGAAACATCGAAATGCAAATGGATATAAACTGCTCATATTACGGTGCATCGGAGGAATACATTGCATCAGGACCAAAGGACAGATCTTGAGCAGGATCTCTGGAAGGAGCGATTAGAATTGAATGATGCACCTGAAGACATGTAGCTAATCATGATACAGGCCAGTATGAGAAGAGAAATGAGGCGTCCAATGTGCCAACGCAATTCACGCAAGTTCCGCCAGAGAAGGCTGTTAAATGACGATAAGCAAGTATTGTCTCCACGACGGAGTGAGAGGCTTAAACAACAGAGGCGATTCAGGCGATTCAACCCTAACTATGGACTAGCTGTGGAGACAGAAGCGAGTTGAAACAGATGCAAAGGAGTTATCCGAGGTCCTTGAAAAAGTGCTGGTAAGGCGTCCCATTTCTGGGTAGTACAGCGCCGGAGGAGCACTCCGACCGAGCTGGCAAGGCTCGAGAAGGAATAGGGAAAAGTTAGGCCGGAAGATACACGCTACACTAGGGCGCATGCCAAAGTCATTATGGAAGTCGTTGCAAGAAACAAAAGTAATCATGCGAGGTAAGCCCAAACACCGACACCGGAGAGGACTCAGTACGAAGCTGACACTAGACACGTCAGAATCTTAAGACTTCGTGGGGAAGTCAGCGTGGGTCACACGACATCTGTGGGCATGTGGCTCAGTCCTCGGATTAGGTGCTTACAAGTTTTCCTCCACCGCCTTGAGATCGACCCACTGAAGGATCTGGCTTTAGCAAGGAAGGTAATCCTGCCGTTAGGCTTCGCTCGTTTGGTAGGGCATCAGATCCTCGTTAGAGGATGCCTCTCTCGCAAGGGTTCGGACCCTGCCGCTTGATTGAATCCTGCTGACCCGCATAATCGAACCCTGCCGGCGGAGCTGTGACCTCTTTATCTAGACCGCTATTCCGCAAGGCAACGGGGACTAGGCGATCCACATGCTTCCTAAGAGCCCTTAGGCAGTCAGCATCCTTCTTGGTATGCATTGCGCATCCTCTTGAGTATGCCGTTCGTTTGGGCTGCACCAGTCTCTCCACTGCATCAGGTGGGCACGGTTGGAGGTGGTCAGATGCTATGGCATGCTTGCTGCATAATCCTTAGTCCTGCTCGTTTAGGCTCCAAGAGTCGATAACTGCCAGCCAAGGTTGTGTAACAGCGTAAGCCAGATACATAGGGAGGGAATTAATCCTCGTTCAATGGAATATCCTTTGACAGATGAGAGCGCTTTGACGCAAGCTTGCAGCATCTCTTCGTAGCCGGAGACGCAGGCTGCATTCCATTACTTCGGAGTAAGAGTTTTCTCATTCAGTAGAGGAATTGTTGAGGCACGGCAACAAGGTTAGTGTTGACGATACTGTATTTATTCGTTGATGGAGCTATGTATGCATCGGGCAAGGGACAGAGGTTGTGATATATTGAAGGGATATTTGTATGGTGGAGAGAAGTGACGGTACAGGAATCCTGTTGAAGGATGGTCGCATAAAAACAGATACCAATTGCAGTAGAGTAAGATAGGATGTGTACCCACACAATTTGGACAGGATATGGAACGAATTGTTGTACATCTATACCCACTGGTGATTTTGCCTCGGCACACAATGAGAAGTCGTGATACAAGACAAGACTTGTGTCGACTATGAGTTTTCGATTCTCTAAGTTGCAGGACTGTATGCAGCCCCAGAGGGCCATAGACGTAAGCTAAAACGCCCGTCGTAAACATTCGTGATACATAGGGCAGCATAGCTAGCAGCTTACAGCCACGTTTTGAAAATCCAAATCACCACCCGAAAAGAAGACAATGACATTTCAGTTTGTCGCCGAAACTGAGGCAGCGAATTGAGTCCTTTAGTTTGACCCGCATCAGCCTTATGAAGAAGTGCAGTTATCATCCTGGCCTTGGAGGGAACACGGTCAATACTCCTCTTCAATCCTATCTTCTCGCATTCCACTCGCACCCGACATGCTCATCCGAGGGCCCATGCTCATATTTGCCACCGGTGCTGAAGCTGCCTGTGGACTTGCTTGCATAGTCTCAGGACCTGCAGGGTTTGGCTCATCCTTCATACACGCAGTCTCCAGCATGTTTGTCCATTTCCCACTCGTACCCGCGTGGCTGTGCTTGAGATGTTGACGGAAGTGATCTGCACGGAAGAACTTTTTGGACTGGTTGCATTCGCCAAACTTGTGTACGTTCTGTAGATGGTTGACGCGATCGTCCCAGTCAGGGTGTGGGTCATTCGGAAATTGCTGTCCACAGTAGCCACAAATATCCATAGCAGGCAGTGAATCCATGGAAGGTGAAGGGTTGTTGGGTGCAATGGCGGTTGAGGGGTGGAAGGCGGCTTCGTAGCTGCCGGCTAAGGTGGCGCACGACCAGGAATGACGGCGAAGGTGGAGGGAGTTTTGGTGCCGTTCGGCTTCATTCTTGTTCTTGAATCGGTTGTTGCAGAAGTGGCAGCTGTATTGCTTTTCCGATTCGTGATTTCTGATTGGACGACAAAGGTTAGCTTGGCAAACGATCCGTCAGTGCATCACTTACTTGAGCTCTTCCAACGTATCGAACTTCTTTGGTTTCTTTGGGCAGCATTCGCAAATATGGACATGCGCCTGTAGGCCAGGCGCGTTGTGCAGCTTTCGCGGTCCAGGGTGTTCGCTTGACATCTTGCGGGCAATCGCTGCGGCCGATTTTGTGTCGGAGGTTGTTCGTTGATGTGATCGTGGAAGTGAGTCGCGAGGGCTCGAGGTCATGGGCAGTGAGCTGTTGTGTTGTGAATCGCGGGTGTTGAGTGAATCCGATGCTGGTGATAAACCACCTGGCGAAAGCCGTTCGTGTGTGGAGATGCTACTGATGGAACTACCTCCGACCGACAAACCACCCGAAGACGCGTACGACCCGTTTCGAAGGCCGCTTGACGATGTTGATGATGAAATTGACCCGTGTTGTATTGGAGCGAAGCGATTGATTGGAGAGCCACGACTTGCAGTGAGGTGGGCGGTGCTCCGTTGATAAAGCTCGGTACTGCTCCCCGCCGAATGCAAGGCCTTATCGTCGTGCGCAGCCTCTGGAGGTGGTGATGAAGCTCTTCGTTTCAAGGACATTCCTGAACGTGCGTCTGCGGATGATGAGTAGTAGTACGGAGTTTCCAGGCTGGGTGGTGGACGGTCTTCAAGGTGGAGTTGTCCCAATGCACCCGTTTCTTCCATGGAGAAATCTGCGGCCGAGTCAGGTTCGGCAGAAATTGATTGGTCGTGGCTGGTTCGCTTAGCTCGATTAGCGTGCTCGCTGGTCGTACTGTTGTAAGAACCTGCCGCTGACTCATCGAAATTGGAAAATACCGACCCGCCGCCGCCAGACAGAGACTCTCGTCGCGGGCGATGTCTGGAGCCCCGAGACAATGAATAGCCAGAAGCATTGGCTGGAAATCGAGTTTGCTGCTCCGGCTCCGCTACAGACAACGGTGTCATGGCATCACACGGTGGGCTTCGATAATCCATGTAATTCTTAGCACTCGCCGCAGAAGATATGAGACCTGGTGAGATAGCCCGGGAGCGCGGGCTGTCGCCAAATCTACTAGAGGGTTCTTTCTTGACGTGTGGTTCAGAGGGTGCACTTGTGGATCGGTCTGATAAAGATAGCGATTTGAGCTTGTGTGGATACTTTCCCTCTGGGAGGAATTGCATGCTCGAGGTGGGCGAAGCTTCTACATTCCCTAATGACGACGTTCGGGGTGGTGTCCTGGGTTTCCCAATCTTGGACAAGAGCTTGTTATCATACGCTTGAGACGAGTTTTCCGTATTTGCTCGCTCTAAATGTCTTTCGCCGTGTAATCTTCGGATACCCATACATATTAGTCGCCGCCAGAATTAGAGTGACACAAGTGGATGATACAAAGTAAAGCGAGTGTGGTTTGAAGAGGGCTCGAGAAGGAGTGGTCTTGCTTGATCTCCTCACGTTACATTTCCAGAAATACGAACAAAGGCCAGAGTGAACATGCTTATACTGACTGATTTGCAAGACTGGAGCCCGAGAGGCTGTGATACCCTTCATCGACAAACCTGGAGGAAAAATCATATCTCCGGTCCGAGTCGGGCCGTGACCTGACCGTCGAGTTGGAGTTGCCTCGCCGGGCATACTCAGGCCGCTCCGAATGTCCTTCATTTTCCATCCTCTGATCCCAGGTCCCATGTAGACTTGAGTCTGAGCGGACAGATCCACCGCTTTTTCCAAACCCTCCGTCGCTAGAAGGAGTGTTCCCCCATTGCCATCCCGGATCGCCGCCAGCAGCAAGACCGTTTATGAATCTCGGGGGAGGTAATGGTGGGGGAGCTTCGACGTGTCTTGCATTTGGAATGTTCATCCCTCCCTGTTCTCTTGAAGATCTCGCAGCTCGACCGTTATTGCCGTTAAAATCATATACAAGTATCGAAGGTGGCGACGTAACGCGAGAGATGTCCATTATCGGGCGAAAGTATTGCCACGAGCTGAAACCATCAAGTCGTAGGATATCGTCAAGTGCGCTGGCGCCGCAAGCAGAGCGAGGATTATTCCAGTGGTGGCAATTGCGCGTTAATCACGAAGGCGAACAGTGAACGCAGACATCAAAGGGAGGCAAAACCAAAAATTCTTCAAGAACCCGTTATGACCATAGAAAACGCAAGAGATGAACGAAAATCGAATAAACGGTGGAATCGCTATTCAGCTCCGGCAGGGTCAGAAACTAGCAGCACAAGTTCCTCTCTGGTGCAGGCGGGGTCAGCCCCAATAAGGTAGTTAAAGGGAAGTCCGTAAGGGAAGGTCAGCCCTACAAAGCTTCTCATACGCCGTCTTGTTTCTTCCGTTTTTCCCTTCAGCTGTGACCTGTCGAATACCGCGGGCCCACACACACACACACACACACACGTCGATATTATTGCACAGCCACTTTCGGTTGCCACGGCTCTTCAGGCCAATCAACCGGTGAGCCTCCAGCAGCTCAGACGTCGTCCGACCAAGAAGCAATCAAGAAATCCGGCCTTGGGGTGAGGCGGGATGAGGACTGCAGGGACGAAACGCTCGCAAAGAAGTCGCCTTACAAGGAAGGTTCTACTAAACGTTGTTGGTCCTTCAGTAATTTCCACACTACCGTACTCGACCAGTATCGGCGGTGTGTCGCTTTCGCAACCCTACCCTACAGGTAAGGTGGTAGGTAAGGTAGGTAGGTCAGACATAAAGTATGGGGGGAACTTTGAGCGAAGGCCGAATGAGTTGTTCCCGCTTCCAACCCGATAGGGACATCTATCTCGCAACATCTACGGGGTCGCAACAGGAATGATCCTTTGCCGGATTGTTTCGATACGCAAATGATCAAACCACCCCGAGGGCGCCTTCCGAGTTCAATGTTACGCTAAGGCAGGAGTGCCTCCGCGAACCAGCTACCTTAGGCGTCCCATCTTCGAGGCAACAAGCCGACTGATCAACAAAGTCATGTTCGTGTTCACAGCTTTCCCACGCCCACTGTAGTCTCCGTGACCAACTCACGGCGAAACAATCACTTACTCCAAAGATCCGAGCAGTTCAGAGAGAGCAAGGTCAAGTAATGCGTAAGTAATCATTCTTCGCCGTCAATAATGCTTAAAGCCCGGATGAGGTACATATCTCAGCAAGACCCTTCATGTCCCGGCGAGTGAACAAGGGTGCTGGAAGAAAGCCCTAAGGTAGGCGGATTGGGTTCAAGGTAAGTGCAAAGTAGGGTAAGGTAGGTTTGGGTAGGTGGTCAGGACTCCGGAGAGCTGTTGCTTGCTCTCTTGCTTGGTAAGGTAACGTCCCGCTGTGCATTGAACCCCATGGCCGTCCTTTAGCGAAGTTTGCCCCTCACCCACAGCGTTGGGACCGAGGGGGACGGGGGAGTACTTGGTAGGGCGAGCTGCTGCCTCCTGTAACCTGTGGGCGGCACACTGCACATCTGCAGCACTACGGATTGGAATTATGTACGCGGTATCGTTTATCGCACGCAGCGATGATGATCATCCTGGACGAGGAAAAGGTAAGGTAGGAAAGGGGGTGGATGAGTCCCCCAAAATAGCTCCGGTAGTAACATTCATACATCCACACTGTGCAACAGTGTGCAACGACGCCCAACGGTGGCGACTCGACACTTGACTACATAGGTCTGTCTGAACTACGGTGGTAGGGAGTATCCTTGATGATGAATTGGACCACCTTATGCGGTGGAAACCAATAAGGAAGCTTCCACTAAATTCATGAATCATAAGGTAAGGGGTTCGGGAAGGGATACGGATACCTGGCGGAAGTACGGAGCACGGAGGACGGAATCCTCTTCTACCTTACTTACCACGCTTACCAATCAGCCTTCTGAGGCGAAAGCGGAACGCTCCCGTCGCCTTGTCCAGTCGAGTCGACTGTCATGTCCCGAAGAGAAAAGTCTCATCTGTAAGATAAGGTAGGTAAGGAAGTAAGCACGGTAAGGCACTCTTCCTCTTCCTCTTTCTGATCTTCTCTCCATTCATGATTCTTCCATCCCCAAACGTCATCACTCCGCAAATTCAATATTAATGGCATGAGCACTGGTACTGCTATCAGTCTGCTTCTTGGGAATTGGTCCTCAAACGAGTATGGAAGTACATGCAAGATATAACCCGCAAGCGAACTCACTCCCCTCGGCTGCAGTCCTCGCTAGGACTTCTTGGGCAAGTCGCCTGAGTACCTTACCTAGTCTGCTGTCCGAAGGTGGTTCCCGATGTTGCAAGAGCATTGCAATCAATAACAATCCATCATGCAGCGTCATGAAGCCATATAGTGTGCAAGGATCGTTAGCTCAATGCAGTCCTCAGGCTTTCAACGACTGGATGATCGAATAGGAAGTTACGAAGGAAGTCGAGGATGATGCATCCTGATCCAATCGCTATGGCCATGATCTGCGTTGTTAGCTGACAGTCGAGCCGTTCAATCGTGATGGGATCATGGGAGTCATCGATGATGCTTTGCTTTAAGGTGTGCACACATCCCGTCATCCGAAAGCGTAAGGTACGTTCTTTTCAATAGATGAACCAAAGCATAGAATATGTAAGGTTTAACGATGTTCTGCTCTGGTTAAGGGGGGGGTGCTGTGGATGCCAACCTGCATGGCTTGCAAACTAAGGCAGCACAGCTGAAAGCCCTCAGAAGCATGCGCAATGCTTCTAGTCTGCATACATGGCTCCTTAGGTTTCAGGCCAGTCCCTACGAGGCTTGCGAATATGAAGGCTGAAAGTTCGAAAGCCTGGACCCACAACACGACGGTGACCGGTCTCCCTTCCACGTACTCGTACAGTATAAATAGCAAAAGGTAGGAGGTAAGGTATACAGCATAAGACGTGACATGTTAGGTTGCCACAGTCTGTCTAATCCAGTCATTCCCCATCTCTGCAAACCTCACTGGAAAAAACCACCAAGAGAATGGTAAACTCAAAGCGGGGTACCCGTGGCCCGTGGGAAGGAAAGGCGACTGGCAGAGCCAACGGTTAGGGTACAAGTGCAGTAGGGCAGAGACCTCCCAACGCCCGGGTCTTGAACTCGGTAAAATCCACCAAGGTATTGACGCTAACCTCAGCTGTCATCGAAGCAAAATTGACAGTATCTCTGATTCTTAACCAAAACACTCAAGGTACCAATCGAATTAACACGTGACTCACCTTCCAAGTTCCCAAAAAAACCCAATTCTCCAAACGCACCACCATCAACCCCTATCCCTCCCCCCAAAAAACCAACCATGTCCCTCACCCCCATCCCCCCCTCCAAAAACCTCTACATCGGCTCGTACCTCCCCCCCCCTTCCCCTCCCCCCCCCCCTCCGCACTAACCCCACCGCAGCCTCTCCACCCTACGCGCCACCCAAGCCCTCAAAGCCGCCAACATCACCCACGTCGTCTCCGCCCTGCGCGCGCCGCTCGACCCAGCGCTGTTGGCCGGCTACAGGCATCTGCATGTCGCGGTCGATGATGTCGGGGACGAGAATCTGCTGAGCTGGTTTCCGGCGGTGAACCGGTTTTTGGATGAGGGGTTGGCGGGGCGGGGGGGCGGTGGGGGTGGGGGGGTCGTGGTGGTTTGGTAGGTTGGGGTGTTTTTTTTTGGGGGGGGGGGTGGTTGCTAGTTTGGGCTTTTGCGTGTAATGTTGTAGAGGGGTTTTCTGGGTTTTTCTCTTTTTCTTTTGTGAGCTTGTAGAGATTTTTCTTTTGGGATGGTATCGAAAAATTCTTTTCCAGGGATCATTTTCTGTATTCGCCCTTTCTCAAGCGGCTAGGATGCACTTCCCAGCTTTTCTCTTACGTTTGCCTACATTGTCTGCCCTCTCCTGTTCTTCTTCTTCTCAAGCCATGCATTCTATCAGCCGTTTATTCCCACATATTCAATACTGTTACCCCCTTTTCCATAGGGGACCCTACATCCTAAAAAATCCCTTACGGCACAAAGTCTCCTCTCACAATCTTCATTCTTTCATCCCCTACCCTCCTCTCCCAATCTCATTCTTTCACCCCCCACCCTCCTCTCCCCCCCCGCTCACTAACCCCCCCCTCCTCCCTCCAGCGTAGCCTCAAAATCCCGCTCCGCAACCCTCCTCCTCGCCCACCTCCTGGCCACGAACCCCGCCCTCACCCCCGCCTCCGCCCTCGCCCACCTCCGCGCCTCCCACCCCCCCGCAGACCCAAACCCCGGCTTCATGGCCCAGCTCGCCCTCTACCACCGCATGGGCTGCCCCTCCTCGCTCGACACCCAGCCGCTGTACCAGCGCTGGCGGAACGAGCGGAGCGCGGCGGAGAGCGCGGCGGTGGGGATGGCGCCGCTGATGGAGGGGATCAGGTATGGGGATGAGGTGGAGAGGGGGGATAGCGCGCCCGTATCATCATTGTCGGGGGAGGAGGAGGAGGAGGAGAAGGAGGAGAAGAAGAAGAAGAAGGAGGAGGCGACGTACCGCTGCCGCCGCTGCCGCACCCCGCTCGCCACAACCGCCTACCTAATCCCGCACACACCCCCGTCCCCCACCTCCAATACCACTCCCCCATCCAAAAACCCCCGCACCCCCAAACAACCCTGCGCCCACCTCTTCCTAGACCCCCTCTCCTGGATGCGCCCGGAGCTGGAACTGGGGAACCTAGAGGGCCGCCTCGAGTGCCCCAAGTGCGGGCAGAATGTGGGCAAGTATGCGTGGCAGGGCATGCGGTGTAGTTGCGGCGGGTGGGTGGTGCCGGGGATTTGTTTGGGGAGGGGGAGGGTGGATGAGGTTGTTGGGGGGGGGGGGAAGTTGTAAGGGGACGGGGGAAGGAAGGGAGGGGGGGGGGTAGAGGTTGTTGTTGTACATATTCTTCTGGTTTAAATACGGAGGCAATATGTGTTGCGAACGAAGCATGACCGTGGAAATTTAGTGCCTGTCCCGCGGTAGAGAACTTCTAATATAACCGCAAAGGGGTCTGTCTATCTGTCTATCTGTCTATCTATCTAATCCTCTCTTTCTTTCTTTTTCTTTTTCTTTCTTTCTTTCTTTTTTCTCACCTATCACGCAGGGAGCGCTCTACTCTAGGTCAAGCAAGTAAGCAAGCAAGCAGCTCACATGGAAAATTAATCATTACGGGGATTGCATTACCTGCATGTGTAGACCTAACCGTGTATGTGTGTGTGTGTGTGTGTGTGTGTGTGTGTATGTATGTGTGTATGTAGCATAGCATGGCAATCAATCACCAACGATCTACCAAAGTGAAAAGCCGATGGAACGAAACGGAACGGAATGTTTTGACCGAGGGGCGATCGATTGATGGGAAATTTATTTTTGCGGTCAAGGCTTCCGTATGTGGGTGGGGGGGGGGATAAGTAAGGTAGGTAAGTAAGTAAGTTATGTAGAAGAAGAAGAATGAATGAATGATTATGTCTTGGGATGGTTATATCTTGAGATAGTTATGTCTTGAATGATTATGTCTTAGACGTTCACGTCTTCGGATCGTTATATCTTAGATAGTAGATAATAGTTTATCAGTTTGTCAGAAAAGAAATTGCTCATGCGATAATAATGCCACTAGGTATGTACATACGCGAAACCCCCCCCCCCCCCCCCCCCCCCCTCTCCCCCTATAAGGATTTCCAACGAAACGATATGGATGTATCACTCTCTGTGTACTGATATATGGGTTTTGCTGAAGGTGATGGGGGCTGTGAGTAGGTAGGTAGGTAGGTGGGTGGGTAGGTGGGTAGGTAGGTAGGTAGGTAGGTAGGCCTGTCTTTGGGTATAGGGATGTTTTTTTGCTTCGGTGTGTAGACTTTCTTTTTTTGCCTGTTTACGAAGGGGTGTTGAGAAGCAGAGTTGCTCATGTGGGAATTAATTGTTTTATGGGGGAGTGGACTGCGTGCATTAATCGTTCTTGTGAATATGATATTAATGGAGGAAGTACAAGTGGAAGACGATGTAATGAGGAGTTGATGGAGAAGATGGCTTCTGATGGTATTTCTGGCAGGTTTTCGTATCGAGGTGGATAGAAGGATGGTTGTGCTTGAATGTGATTGGCAACAATCGTTCGCGCAAAATGTCACTGCAAGAACCCTTCTATAACGATATTTTCATACAACGATATCCCTCTTCGTATCGATAGGCGTTCTGAAACCAACAGGAATTATTTCGTATGTATACCCATCTTTAATATAGCGATATCCTTCTGGTAACGATGTGGTAAGGCGGGAGTTTTGAATATCGTCATAGCCAGGTCTTACTGTGATAGATATCTTTGGCACCCATATCATAAGTCCGATGAGTGAGATTCCTTCCGTTTGAGTTGATGTCCAACAATTTGGCGGTCAATTGTCCTCGAGATTCTAAATCTGATAATTGGGGATGTCATGCAACACCAACTTCAGATGTAATTATCAAGCTTGGAGATTAAGACAATCCTTCGTAAGCCATTCTTCTCATATCAGCCAGCTTAGGTAAGATCAGCATATGAGAAGACGTCGGGTTCCGTAAGCCCTTGCACGTTTCTCATCACTGAGGATGTTGCGGCGATAGCTCCGTGGTTTCTGTTGGTAACCTAAGCAGGATGACGCTCTTTTTGCCGAGGGCGTTAAAGACCGATAGACTTTCTCTTATATTGTTTATTCAGGGACCTGCCGCTGCTGGATTTGGAATACTTCATGTAAGACCTAACCGATTGCAGGTGGGCACGGAGCCGGAAAGAGGGCTTTCTGGCGAGGCGTTTCAGTCAGCACTCGGAAAGAGAATTGGCCCCCATATTGCCATGATTACTATCTTTTGACCCCCAGCGGCACAAGTTCTTTTCAGGCAATTTTTTCTTGGTATGGAATGGAGCGATGTCAGAACCTGGTATGTGTGCCGCTGTTGATTTTTGGGGGTTGATTTAACGGTAAAGGCTGCCTTAGATATCGCCTGCTGAACGCACCCCAGAACAAGGATTAATGTCACAATTTGCGCCTGATAAGGATCAAAGAAGCATGATAGCGTAGTTCATAGGTTTTGTCGTAGTAATTTGGCACTTGGCACTACCGCTGACACTCTTTTTTTCGGAGGCCTGCGCCAATGGCGGAGACAGAGGCCCCCAAAGAACCACTTAACAACTGGGTCGGCAGGTGCACAGTCTTTAGTGCTTCCGGATCTGACCGTATCCCACACAGCAGGTATTGGTCAACGTCTAAAGTCAATGTCCCCTCAGACGGAATGCTTCGGGGCATTCGTATCAGGTAGGTAAATGTCGTTGTGGATATGACTACTGAGACGATAGTGCTGATCCTGCTGGCGATGGATACCTTTGACTTCAATAACCGTGATAAGGTTCTTTCTGTACCTAAATTTTATCATTGGCCATTGCCAATTGAAGCTATTGCTGCTCCCATTCGACAGCCTCCGATCTAGAAGCAAGTGTTGATAGCAAAGACAACAGCCGAAGTCGTGGACCAAAGACTGCAGTGGCTCGACGCATTGGGCAGTTCGGCTAACGAGCTATGCATGTTAATCTTGTGGTCGATTATACCATGCTCGTGTTCATTGTGTCTCTGGAGAGCTCAAGGGAGCGAAGCGTGCAGGTGAATATGCGTACTGTCAGAGCAGTACGAGAAACTCATGGCCGATCGTGTTCTATTGTGTAGGTATTGGGCGCAAGATGACATATTGGATTAAAGTAGCAATATGCATGGGTGCATGGCGTCCTGAACAAACAGCCGAGATGACATGGCAAATAACGATAGCTCAGTCCGGGTTGCCATTGGGTACGCTGGGGAACAGGGCAGGATTCTTAAGACGTTCTCGATTCCTTTTGGCAACCTCGAGATTTCTCAGTCGATCTAGCCGTTTCTGATAGAAGACCTTGTTGAGCGCATAGATGCGAGGGACATCCTCAGCTGTGGGGGCAACCGGCCGCCCAGTGACTGCCTTGATCTGTAACATACTGATAAATATTCACGACCGCTACGAATGATGCTCATGATGGCTCACCTTGTCGTCCTTCTCTTTCTCTGCCTTTTTGTCGTCTTCCTCTTCCTTCTTTCCGTCTTTTTTATCCTTGTCTTTGTCCGTTTCCTTCTCCTCAGCTTTGCTCTCCTTCGACTTCTTCTTCTTCTTCATTTTCTCTTCATACTCTTGCTTTATCAACTCAATCTCCCGATCCATGTCCTCCTTCTTTTTGGCCGCGGCTTCGGCTGCATTAATGATTGGGCTGGCGAAGCCTTTGTCCTTTAAGTGACCCTGACAGATATAGAAATGATCCTAGGATGTATGTTAGCTGGGCATTGTTCGTCCGGAGCGCTGTATGCTTGTATACCTTGTTGTCCGGGGTAATCAGTACGCTCGTTGTAGGTTTGTAGCATACCATTTCACATGGTTTTGCTGATGCCTCTGCTACCCTTCGCAGATGCCAGACATTGACTAGAGACATGTTGAAAAGAACCACGCTATCGGTAGGCTGCTCACCTCCAGAAATTACGGATGCTTGAACATTCAAAGATGTATCAGGGCAGGCTTCATCGCGACATGGTCCGGCATGTCCCGTTTTCCCGTAAGCTGGAAATGAACGTAGGGCTGAAGCCGTTTTAAGGATAGCGATAACTTATCAGATTATCAGTATTTCCTTGGAAACACTCTTCAGCATTAACAGCAATTTAGACCCTAGGTCTTATCTTTGGGGGACTGACCCCTCCTGTTCTTCCCCTCTGTCTGATTCAGACGGTACTGAGGTGATTGCTTCTCTCGCCCTGGTTAAAACATCAAGCGCCATGGATTTGAGGCACAGCTGCAGCAAAGCAAGGCTGAGACACAACGTTCTTCTCGGATTAATGCATCATCCAATGGGACAGCTTTCAGTCTACATGGGAATGTCTGAAATAGATAAAGAAGTAGCTGAAGCCACGGCAAACGGGCTCAGTAAACCACGGGAGTACAAACAAACGTTATTGGCTTACGAGTACTTGAATCTGGAACTGAAGATTCATTTAGAATACCTTTCAAAGAAATCTGCTTCACGTTTATCTCCCTGATGTTTCTGCCAATGTCTTAATCCATAGCCTCTTTTCAGTCAAAAATCCTCAGATTAGGCTCTTGTTCACATCCAAGCCATGCCTACCAACCACGTGCGCTTGCAGTGAATCAGGTAGGCCTTCAACACCTCAATTATTCCTCTAAAGTAGTACCAGACCACTTGTTTTCCTCACCTACCAAGGAACGTCCTCTTCCATAAGATAGCAACACGAAACAAGGCGCTTTACTCTCAATGCAGTGTGTGTGCTTGATCACTTAGCTCAAGGTCTTCCTTACACAGCTCTAATTCTTTCCGTCGTCTTCGATTTATTGGTCAGGTAAACAGAACATGGCGCCCCCGCCAGCGGTGAAGAATTTTCATCAGGTAAGTGGGCCGACATCCTGGGAGTCGGTCTTTTCGAACTCAGCTGACGGATCAACAGCATCAGCCAATAACCACTGGGCTGAGGACTATATGGTACGTGTGTGCAGAGTTGATTCTCTTTCTTTGGAGCCCTGATCTCGAGTCTCCAGGCATGTTTCGGGAGCACATCGACATTTCATCTCCCTTTTCCATTTCTTGATCCGTCATGAGATTCATCTTGCAACCTCATGAGGCAATGCTGACTCTGAGGTTATCGATAGCGAATCCTACCCACCGGGTACTTGTTTGCGGGAGCTGCTGCAAAACGCAGACGACGCCGGTGCAACAATTGTTGAGTATGTTCTAGATACCAATACATATTCAAACGGCCCATTACTCTATGATGGCCTGAAGGAGTATCAGGGACCGGCGTTGTTAGCGCGGAATAACAGTGTCTTCAGAGATGAAGATTTCGCCAGTCTCTCTTCCGTTGGGGACAGCCGTAAAAGACATGAAGCTTCCTCAACAGGAAAGTATGGCCAGGGTTTCAATTCCGTCTACCATTGGACGGATGGACCATGGGTATACTCTCGTCGCTGGCTTTTGTTGCTCGATCCCCATGAACAATGGTCTGTCGAGTCAGGGCAGCCTGGTGGTCCCACATGGGACGTTGTCAAGGAGATACAGAACCATCTACAGACATTTCGAGCGTTCAACCTTGATATATCGCAAGAGATGGACGAGACGATCATTCGTATTCCGCTTCGGACTAAGGGTCAAGCTATAACTAGCAAGATCGTTGCGCGCGAGATTTCGATCGAAGAAATCAAGGATGCCCTAGATCAATTTGGGCGAGAAGTCAGAGAAGGGGGCTTGCTGTTCCTCAAACATATCCAAAAGGTCACCGTTCGTATCAATGACGATGTTATTTGGGAAGCGAAGATACTTCAGTATTGTCCAAGGAGCCTGAAGTCAGTTGCTGTCATTCCACCGGGTAACAATCTCATGAATGCTGAATCGCATAGGGCACGCCAAGAAATACCTGTGGTCTTCAAAGAGGTTTTTACACCCACCACCGAGCGAGGCACGAAACATTCCCTATCTAAGCTTTTCAATCTGGATGTAGAATTTACCATAGGTGATGTCCCTATAGTTTACCGATATTTGGTCCATCATACTATGACGAGGTCGAGTGGGAACAAGGAATTGGACGAATGGGCCCAAGAGCGAAAGCTTTTTGGGTGGGTGGCTGTGGCTGCCCCTATAGAGGTTAGTCAAAATCCCCCCAACTTTCAATCGGCATCAGATCATATGGACGGTCTTCACACAAGTTCAATTCAATATTGTCTAATTCACTAATCTTGAAACAGCACCACGAAGGTTTTATGGGACGGCTTTTCTCTACCTTAAGACTACCAATCTTGACGGACCACCCTGTTCATCTGCATGGTCTATTCTCAATAACCCCAGACCGTGGTCGTCTCACCTCTTCGGGACAATCTCCTGGCTCTGAAGACTTCGCTACAAAGTGGAACAATTTTCTGTTCACGGACTGCATTTCCTCCGCTTGGGCAGACCTTCTACTATATCGAAGCTCAGACTCCTGGTACAAGGAAGGTTTCAGTCTCTGGCCGAGGGTGACAGAATTGTCAAATGATCAATGGAATAGGCTAGACGACGATGTGATTGATCAGATTCTAAAGAAAGAGCTGTCAGTCTGGCCCACTGCGAAGAAATGCGTCTCCGTCCAGGAAGGCTTCTTTACCACCACAACGTCTGAAACCGTCAAATATGCCCCGGCGTTGGCTGAAGCACAAGTAGCAGCGGTCCTTCTCGAAGAACCTTTATACGAGAAGTTACAGCAGCGAAGTTCAGCATCTTTCCAGATCAATTGGATGACACCCAAAACAGTACGACAATGTCTACGTTATCACACGGCTTCCGCATTGCCGAAGATGCCACGCCCACTCTTAAAATTACTTTTGGAATTCTGCCTACTTGATGCGCAACAAATGTCTGACGGTAGCTCCGGGAGAAATATATATGAGGATCTTGAGGGTATTGTGTTCTGGCCTACCTTGGATGGTTCGCTGGCTTCAACTAGGGAATGTGACCTGTTGCTTGCACGTGATTCAAGAGAGATGGAGCTCTTTGCCGACACTAGGAAAGCGAGAACACTTGACATCAATGGTCTGACAAACCAGACGCTAGGACTATTAAGGAGAGACATTAATTTTGTGTCGTCAAAAATCCGTTATCGTAGGTTAGCGGACCTATCAGAAGATTGGCCGATCATGTATCCTACGATTGAGCCGTCTGATGGGCCAAAGGCTTGGACATTACGCCCCTCAACGCATGATGAGCAGATCATCGGCAGCGTATGGACATGGATCTGTGCGAGATTAAAGGAGGGGGAGCAACTGCCTTCACAGTTAGATGACTTGTGGCTTCTACCCACGAATAGCCTTCGGCTTCGTCGATATGCTCCAGCCCTCGGTTCTCAGCCACTATTGATGATTAGTAAGGGCGAACCACTCTTCAATGTCGCACAGAACATGGTGGAAAGAGATCCTGACGCGGCTCCTCCGATACTTGACGCTAAGCTGCTACCGGCAGTAGCCGTGAAGCTCTTACAAGAGAGTGCGAGGTCAATTCCAAAGTTACATGGCGCATGTGTTGATCATCTCGAAACAGTTCTGACTTGGCTGGTCGCGGGTAAAGAGCTTTTGTTGACAGCATCTGCCGAGCAAAAACATATTGTATTGCAACACGTTGAGATGCTCACCAGAAATAGAGGCTTAAACACCAACGAACGCAATCTTGCGGGTCAAATAAGAAGCCTGCCTATATTCAGCATGATTTCCTCCTTGCCTCCTTTCACGGAACGAGCCATCACTATATCTGATATTCAGTGCAGCAACGACCGCGGTGACATCCTCAGAAGCAATAACCAAAACTCCAACCACACATTTGAAGCACCCATGGATCTCCCGCCAATGCCTGCGATCTCCGGGGTGTCATTGTACGATTTGAGCAACCAAGGTGAAAGATACCTGGTCGAACGCTTCAATCTAATCGGAAAAACAGACATATTCGATCTACTAGAACAACATCTCCTACCGTGGGCGGTGACAGTACAAGACGGCCCTATGGTCACAGCAAAAGAAGCGCTCATCGATTTCACTTTCAAACATTCGCGATTCGCAACTGGCTCATGGGCAATGAAAGTTTCAAAACTTCCCATCATTCCACTTCCACTTAGTGACAATGTGCACACAAGACAATACCGCTGTTTATCAGGCATGATAGACCCAAAATCTTCGTTATCGGAGCTCTATTTTGGGAACGAGGATGTTTTCCCTTGTCCTAGATTTTTCCAACGACACAAGGACGCTTTAAAAGCGTGCGGCCTTAGGCATAAGCCAAACTGGGACACACTGCTAGAGCGCGTACAGTATTTTTCTCAATGCAGTGCTGATGTCATGATCCTTGAGGCCAATGTCAAGTGCCTTCTTCAGCTCCCGTTTCGTGAGGATCAGAGCTTGTCGGAGTCCTCAATTTCCAAGTTTCGAACACTCCGATGGCTTCCCGCAAATCCAGTCTCGGGATCGGCTATGACTCTCTTCTCGCCCCGCAAATGTCGTGGATTAGATGAGCACGATCTTGTTCACTACATCTTAGGGACGACTCGCTTCTCCGTCAGCAAGGGATGGAAACACGTTCTTGGCTGGGAACGTATAGACTTGGACATAATCCTACGGCAGCTGGATTACTGTTTGCAAGACAATGATCATGGCAAAGTCGACCACGTCCTCAATTATATTCAGTCCAACTTCAGTCCGGTCGAGTACTCTGTATTGAGGTCGAAAGCCTGCATCCTCGGCGTTCAAAGAAACTATCTTGTGCCGAAGAATACTTTTGGTACAAGTAGGCTTCTGCTACGGTATCCTTTAGCGCCATACCTGGATAAGGTAGATAGTCATTTTGCGACGGAGCATGTGGAACTACTTGCACAGTTGAATGTTCGTAACGAACTGAGCGTCCAAGATCTTTCAAGCCTCCAGGCTCTCTTGAAGGATTCCAGTCAGGGTCCACTTGAGGGGTCTGATCTTGATGTGGCAATTGGTTCGCTCGAGATAGCTGCTCGCCTAGCTGGAGGTCAAGAACTTCTCGATATCTTGATTCCAGACACCGAATCCATCTTGAGACCAATGTCTGATATAGTATACGGAGACCGAGTCATGACCGGAACGATTGCTGCGTTCAACTTTACTCACCCCGCTATATCTGCCGACCTTATCCAACGACTCGAAATTGAGCATTCATTAGATCGTGCAACTAGGCTGGAGATAGAAGTCGATGATGGGGACGAAGACGAATACACTCCACGGGAAACACTGTCGACTGTCATCTCCGACACGTTAGGGCGGTATCCTATCGACAGCACCTTCAATGAATTCCTCGCCAATGCGGACGATTGTCATGCCACCGCGGTTTCTTGGATTCTTGACGAATGTGAAAACGGTTCACACGAATCATTGGCGTGTTTGACGAGTGAATTAAAGACTCTACAGGGGCCCGCGCTTTTCGCCTACAACGACGAAGGTTAGTAACGGGATTATTACGCATCATATTATTTCCAAACCTTCTGATCAGGAGCTAATTAATACTACAGTCTTCAAGGACGAAGACTTCGCCGGATTCAAGGATATTGGACAGGGCGGCAAGGGCGACGATGTGACCACCACTGGCATGTTTGGTAGGGGAGCTTTAACCATGTATCACTTTACAGACGTCCCTTCCCTGATATCTGGGGGATACCTCCTAATTCTAGACCCGCAGCAAGAACTGCTAACGAAGAACAAATACCGCAAACGGAAAGCGGGCATCAAGTTGTCTTTGGAGACAGCTCGTCGTCTGTGCAAGGACCAGCTTACACCTTTCCATGGTCTCTGCCATTACTCGAAGGAGCTGAACTACTTCGAAGGTACCATTTTCCGTTTGCCATTCCGAGAATCTGGAAAGAAATCGACGCTTACCGACCACGTAGTCCTAGTGGATATCAAAAATACTAAAACCTTACTGGAAAAGTATCTTCTTAGTGCACGAAAGTCTCTGCTTTTCCTGCGGAATGTTAAATCCATCACTTTTAACATCCGGGGTCAACCTGCATGTAAATGGTCCGTATCAGTGGATCACTCTGAAGGATCTGAACAGGACATATTTCGTGATGTGAGAATCTCGACTGTACAGGAACATCAGGTACCAGTCGCAGAGACTTGGCGTGTTGGCATAACAGATATTGAGCAATCTCCAATCGACATAGTCAACCCTGGAAGAGGATCCCAAAAGATCTCTGAGTGCGGTGTCGCTGCCTGCCTATCACAACCTGGAACCGACCAGAACGTCTTTTGCAAGCTCCCAACCCTACTTCCATCAAAGCTTCCAATTTCGTACCACGCCAGCTTTGCAATAACTGGTGACCGTCGAACAATACCATTGGAAGACCAGCACAGAGACGCAACCATGGCTCGGTGGAACAAGTGGCTACTATCAAGTTGTATTCCGGACCTTTATCTGAACTTTCTGAAAGATCTGGCACCAAGGCTGGGTATGGCAGCATTCAATTTCTGGCCCTCCACCTCTGGAGTATCCTCGAGCCCTTTATCCAAAGTCGTGGCCGAAGCTTTCTGGGACAAGATAATGGACGACCAGCATATTGCTTATGAACTTTACCCGAAAGCAGCGTCAGAATCTCTGCTGCTCGGCTCTACTCCCACGCAGAAGAGGGTGGGTGGAAAGACGAAAAAGTTGCATGCTGTCACTTCCATAAGGTGTGCCCAATTTGATTTCCTCCCGGAATCAACATCGAAGAAACTCCGGCCACTCCTAACCAATCTCTGTCCCAACCTCGTGCACCCTCCCAGCAACATATGGCTACGGATCAAAGCTGCAGACACTTCCGGTCTTACTGTCGAGCTCAACCCCGCCTTCCTTTGCCAGTTGTTTTCCCTTGAACATAGCTGCACAGTTTTGGAAGAATTTCTAGGTTCATTGGCTACAGGCGAAGGACAACAGAGTAAATCAGATGCACTTGAGAAGTTTCTTCAAGCTGTCGTGCCTCCTCCTGGCGCGGATGGGTCGTCACTCAAGATATTAGATGGTTGCCGGATACTTCCAAAGCTTGATGGATCTCTAGGACTTCTTACTTCGGTAATTGAAACAAAGGTGTGGACATTCATGGCAACGGAAGCAGAGCAGAAGTTGTTCTGCTTCGCTTCTCATTCTATGGTTAATACAAAGCTATTCCAACGCCATGTGGACACGACGAGCTCGAAGCTGACGTTTAGTGGTGATACCATGTCAAGTTTCAGAAACCCGATTGAAGACATTTCGAAAGCTCCATTCAATGTCCGGTCTCTGGAAATTGGAGACCTTGGAATGTTGCTGGCTCAACCGCAATCTCCGGTTGGTCCTTCAGCGTTGCGAGGATGCCGGGATACATGGATTACGGAGTTTTGGACATACGTCAATACAAAACTCAAAATTCTTGTCAAGGCAAGGAAGGATGACAAATCTGAAGCTACCGTTATGGGCCTGATTTCTCAATGTGGCCTTGAGGACCACAGCATTTACCGATACAAAGTAAATGAGGAATGGCAATATATAACCCCACGTCAATTCGATGAAGGCCTGTACCTGGTTGAACCCGTCAAGAAGGAGCACTCCACATTATGTGAAGAGATCGGCGAGTTCAATATGGTCGATCGAGCTAGTGTTCCATTTCTTCTGGCAGAAATGGAATCCGACCTGACAAGCAGCGCTGCGTTTGAACGATTGGTACGAATCCTGTCTCAGGTTGAAGGGGAAAAATGGGTCCCGATTCAAGAATTCCTACTACAAACATTGAGCGAGGCATCCATCCGAGTAAGTCTTTTCTTACTTCATTTGTTGCTCATCTACAGGCTTATATGTATGTATAGACGCTGCAGTCCATGCTGCTAGAGTACCTGAAATCCACCCATGCCATCAAATTTCTACCGGAACTCCGACGTCTGCCTGTGTGGCCACTGTTTCAACCGTCGCATTCTGACAAAGCTGCAAAGTACCTGCATGCGGAAGGGGCCACCTTCTGCAAGACCTCGAAGCTGCTTTTGCCGTGGGTTGTAGAAAGCCTGGGTAATCTCGTCTCTCCTGAGACAGTCGATAAATGCTTAGTACCATTGAAGGCCTTGGAAGTCCATGTCATGCCAATCAAGGAACTTTGGGATCACGCTCAACATCATCAACCCACAAATATCGGGAAATTTTCAGTCGCTGAATACTCTGCGTTTGTTCAAGAACTTGCAAAACACAATATCAAACCCTCAACAGCAATTGCGCCGAACGGAAACGGAAATTTTTGCAAGGCAATGTCATTATACGACCACGAGGACGAAATCTTTAAATCTGCTTTTCGTATAGAGCACACGACCCGTTTCCTTCATGGCAAAATGCAGCCACGATCTCTTCATGAATACTGGGTGTCTCTTGGCCTTCGATCTCGCGGGCCAACAAAGGTTTTCAATTCTGAAGATTACGTTCAATGTGCCCTTGCGATTCAAGTACGGTGGCTGTCTAATCAATCGAGTCAGACTTCAACATTCTGTCAAGATGCTGAAAAAGTAGCAGCATATCTGCTTTGGGATCAGCCAAGCCTACGCGATTGGCCTAATCATATATGGAGGGAGATTGCATTAGTTCCAATGTTTCGGGTGAAGGACGACGTCTTCAAACAGCGAATTTATCGTCGAAAACGAATGAGCGAAGTGGCAGTCAAACAGGACCACTGTTCTCTTCTCAGCATAGGCAAGGCGCATGACGTGCGAATATTATGGAGTCAGCTCCCTATTCTGAAGAAGGAGCCTGTCGGGTTTGTTCTTGAAAAACTTCCCCAACACGGCAAACCTACCGCTGCAACGGTATTTGCGCACCTGGAATACATGGTCACTCAGTGCAAGCAGATTAGCAACGAGGATCTTCCAGAATACGTAAAGGATATTCAGGCATCTTACGAATACCTTCAAGAAGAATTCAACTCCGCAATCCTTATTCCGAGCATTCGAGAATCCAAAATCTTCTTCAACATCGATACTACCGAGACAGTTGAACTCTCCTCAGTAGAGTTCGGCAACACTTTGACCTCGGCAAAATATCTCTGCCTCAACTCTCCAGTAGATGCAGGCGTCATTAAGGTCTCACGAAAATTTCTCATACCTTACGAAAAGCTACTCAGAGCCCTAGGTTGCAAATCCGTGGACCAGCCTCCAAAGAGAGCGCCACGGTTCTCCCCTCATCAGACTGAATCTCCTATGATCACAGCTATGAAGGAGATTGTAAGTCTTCGCGACCAGCGCCAGCTTATTGATGTTATCTTCGAGGCCGAAGGCCGTGAAAAGCCAGCCCACAGAATCTTCCTAGCAGCTGTGTCAGACTACTGCAAAGCTCAGTTCTCTGGTGAGTGGGGCCGTCTACTTGCACATCAAGCGAAGATACAAGTCAAAGAGATGACATTCACGGCGCTTTCGCAAATGATTGATTTCGCGTACATCGTATAGTCGACTGGCCTCAGGTTCATGATTCTGAAAATAACGACGAAATCGCGAAAAAGCTAGATGAGTTGTTGGACCTGCTGCAGGCGACAGATATGTGGTTACTCGAGACCTTGCACACTATGACCGAGGACAAGATCATCGACAATGCGGCAACTTATGTCAGGCCAGATAATGTCGAATCGGTCCGGGATATTGCAAAGGATGCTAATGCGTCGAGTCTGACAAGTCACTGCGATGCATTCATAGCGAATAATTCGGGCTTTGTGGAGGCTGCGAGGAGCCAAGAGTAGCGATGGGAATGGGGAAATCAATAGGAGAAGGGTTAGGGCTGTTGCTGATATAGGGCCGAGGGATGAGAGAACGAGCCATCGTTGGAAAACTAGAGCAGCTGTTCTGTTCAGACATACACGCATAGTTTGTGTTCAGGTAAGAAGATCGAGGGATGCTACAGTACATCAACAGAAATTATCGATTCCATTTCCCTGACCCTTAATCTGTCACCTTTAGTCATGGGCATACACTTTGTATGCAGATAAGATTATCGACCCTAAACCATCACTCCCCACTCCCTGTCACCGCCGCTCCATCTCATATCTCCCCCAAATCCCCTCCCCGTAGTCGCCCCTCCTGAAGAAAGACACCCACAAAAGCCATCCACCCAATCAGTCAGTCCCACCTCCCTATCAAACCCCCCAAAAAATACAGCCCCACCAATCCTTCTGGAGCAATCAAAATGCACTGATGAACATACCAAGATCTTCGATTATGTTGCTAATCCGTTAATAATCTGATCTGGTCCAAGGGGAGTGGGGATGAGGATCGTCACATATTTAGACAATAGTCTTCTACAATCATCATACGCAAAATACCTTTCACACCAAAAATCCAACCAAAACCCCGCCTAAACCTGCACTTATCCCCCTTTGCTTGTTACACTCCGAAATCTCTTCACTAGCCCATCATGTCTTTCCAAGATAACCGCAGAAACAGCACCTTTGACTCGACTGAGCTGCCACGAATATCTAATTTTGCCGGTTCCTCAGCGCTCGAGGATGCCAGCGAAGTCTTTAGTTGGTACGGCAGGATGTCATACCGAACCGCGCTGTTCGTGGTTGGATACGACCCAGCCCTACTCTTACCTGCCATCTTACTTGACCACCCTCTCGCGCTCTCTCAGTCCTCCAACTGAACAACCTCTCTCCCAGATCCGAGCAGAACTCGCCTGGAAGCTCACCGCAAGTCCGCCTACCGGCGCCGGCTGCTCCTGCGTCCATACCTGGCCATTTTTCCCAGCCGGACCGCTTATCTACTCATCTAATAAATCTCAGCCCCGTAAAGGATGGAAGATGCAGGGTTTGTAGGGTCTAAGAAGGGGAAGTTGAATTGGTCGGTGTGGGAAGGGCCGGGAGTGGTGAGGTTGGGGGTTTTTGCGTGGAGATTGGATGAGGTTGGCGTGCTGCTCATCAGCGGTGAAGTTATTCGCAGCTGATGGATAGACGACTCCGGGCTTTTTTTGGGCAGACATCGTGGTGTAGCTGAGAAATCGCACTTCCAGCTCTTTACTCCGCAATGTTGCATTTCGATTTTCCGGTAACGGCGCCCACGATGTTAGTTATGGCCTTGTACGATGCAAGTTACAAGATGAGGTAGATGTAATCCCGATAGCCGATAATTGGGGTTGGAGTTTTGAGTGACAGTCCGAGAGCCGGCTGTTAGGTTAGAACGTGACAACCGGTGCGGTTGGGGTGGGGTGGGGGGTTTTGTGAGAGAGCTGGATGCGTTGCGTGGAGGATGCCGAGAAGCGAGGAATATGCTATGAAAGAGGAATCCTGCGAGTATTGAGATGGGGTCAGGAAGATGGCATAGGAAATAGTGATACAGAAATGACCGTGGACATTGAAAGAAAACTTAAATAGGGACTATCTTGAACGAGTGCAAGGGAAGTTCGTATATCCACCGCATTGGTGAAAGCTTTTAGGGTGCTTGGGAGGTTTTCGTTTGAATTTCAAAGTGTAACTAGGCGTAGCTTTGCTGTCTTCTCATCTATTGGAAGACTCGCATACATAGTTGATGGCATTGGTACTCCGGGTATCCGCAAAGGATCAAGGCGAATGGAAGGATTTAGTATGGGTGTGGTAGCCATGTTATGGTTTCATTTCCAGCAGCTAAGGGCCAATATCGTCGGTCAGCATCAAGTCTCGTTATCCCCGAACAACTGCAGGACTCGAAGCATTCCTTTCGATATCGAATTTGCATACCGATGCTTCAAGCTCGTTGATCTTGACATGGAAAAAGTAGCGGAAATCGAGTTAGCGAAGTCAATAACTCGAAGGCTGCCAAAATGTGAGCGAGGGACGATAACGCGAGGTTGTTGATTGAAGGTCTACCAAAAAGGAGATATGGGCTTAGGCGAAGGTGGAAGCAATGGTGGGTGAACATGGTAAGTTTGATAAAGTCCTGGTCATGTAAACGTAATGGGGGCCCGAAATCTATATCAGCGTAGACAGGGCATTCGTTGCGTCTTCATGTTTAGATATCCCCTAGGTTTAGCCACTCCGTCGACGCCACAACAGAATGTGCGATACCATATCACAGACTACTCCTCGTCCATACCGGCAATTGTCCTTGCCATCCTTAATTCACCTTCCCCAATCCTCAACTCCACCGCATACACTCCAAACGTCCTCACCATCTCCTTCAAACCACTTTTCAGCACTTCCAGCACAATCTCTACCTCTTCAACCTTCCTATCCTGCTTTTGAAACTGCACATCCGTCCAATGCGGCGGCGTTTGCTCCAGAAAATTCTCTAGAGTTGTACATGTACCTGAGAAGGTTCGGATGAGAGAATGAACGTCTTTATTGACATTACCAAAGTTATCTTCCACAACACTTGAGCACGCTAAGGAGCTGAGTGCTGTGATGCTATCAACAATGATGCTGAGCTCGCTGTACGGAGTCCCCAGTACAACAGCGCAGATTCGTCGTCTGAACTTTTGCCGGAAAGGCATACCAAGCGAGGAACGGATGAATTGCATAAGGTACTCGTTGAAGAGGGCATAGATACCGGTCGGGGTCAGGGTTTCTTGTTGGCCTTGAGTAAGAAGTTTCTGGCGGGCGGAGTCGAGGTACTGTTTGCTGCGTGGCTCAAGAGGAGTCAATGCAACATTTGGAGGCGGTGAGTTGCCATAGGATTTGGCGAACGAGCCGATTTTGGTTTCGAATTTTTCGAGGCGGGTTGTTGGTGGAAGAGGATTTTGGAGGATGGGTTCTTGTCGTAGGGGGGTGGAGAGACGGGGTAGGGATTGAAGATCACCTTCTTTCAGAGGTGGAGGTTTGTTTATATCTGGATTCTGGAATAAAGCAATACGGTTCGTCATGGAAATCAAATTATTTAGGCAAACCGTTTCGATCTGGGTCCACGCTGAGCCATCTGGCCTGTCGAAGTCGTCGTAGATCATTTTCCTCCGATCTGCAAACCGCTGCAAAAGAGCCAATTCCCAGAACGCAAAGGCTTTAGTCATCTCTTTCTTTGCATTGAGTCCGTTCATCAGACTTCGGTTGTCATCCGTTAAAGGCTTGCCATTCTTCAGTGGTTCCTGAGAGATATAGGCAGTAAATGCAGCATTCGATACATCCCACAAGAAGCTGAGGAAGAAGCCCCAGATTGTGGTCCGGAAGATCAAGAGAATGTGGTAGGGCGGTATATACGATAACTCAGGCACTGCTGGGATGTCCCAAACGATCCTCGCAAGAAATAGCGACCAACTCCACGCTGTCCTCCTCATGAATAACCCATACATGAATGGGCCACCGATGAAGCCTACTAACAGAGAGCGGGTGACCACGCTTTGCAGGAGCGAAGGTAATTTGTTTATGAGTTGCGCAGGTGGCTTAACCATAATCTGGGGCCGTGGCTTGGGAGCGGTGTCTGTAGTTGCATTTATGGCATCGTTAAATATCCCGTCTGTATCGTTGTATATATGGAGTAGAGCCTGAATCAGTGCCAATAACATAAAGAAACTCCGGAAGTAGATCGAGCGCTCATTGAGCCTGCGCCGTTCCCATGGTCTACAAATCCATGTCAGTCGCAAGAACAAGGCTCCAAGCCAAGACCTTCCACTTGCCGTCCTTCATGAAGCCACCCCAAATCTGCTGATGCAGGCGCAGACCATAGACTGACTTCCGTAAAGATCAATGCGGATAGCAGGTACCATGCAATGGTCTGAAGCGTGGCGAAGGAGACATAGTAAATTTTGAACGTTGACAATGGAGTGGGTGCGTTTCTAGCTCCGCAATGTATGTTTGCGATCCTAAGAACGAAGACTAGAAGAGCGGAGATAAAGAGGAAAGCGGTTCTTAAGGCCGTTCTTGGAAGCCATGACCATTGGACTATACCAATCAATCAGTAACATTCTCTGGGGGACCTCTGGGACCTCTGCTCACATGGTGAGCCTCCAGCAAGAGCCGCTATCCCTAAGCATATTGTTACCAAGACAGTTGAGCTAGACACAAATCGTCGGTGCAAGAGAGGAGTGAGCAGCTCTCTGTATTTCTTTGGACGACGTAACGTAGCCATTGCTGGATTCCATTGACACCTATTTCGCGTGGAAAAAGTTACGGTCAACAAACATTGGAAACACGGAAATTTCCGCAAACTAGCAAATAGGGCTGACCGAATGTAGGGCTGATGCGACAGCAAGAATATGTAGTTGCGGAATAGAACGGCGGTATCCAGCTGGGGCTATCCATTACTTCCAATTGTGTTTGAGCTCAATTGTCTTTCCATTCCTGCGAGATATGTATCACATTGAATATAAACTACACGCTACTCAGTGATACGCTGTTTCTTGCTATTATCCTGACCTTGCGTCCTCATCCCGTCCTTTTCTAGATTCTCAATAGTCTCACTAACACGCTCTGCCCGTCGTTTCGCGTCGAGCCAGATCATGAACTCATGGTAACCCCGTGGCATAACCTTGATATCCTTCTCGACAAGGAAAGTATAGTTGAACTGCTACGGTATTAGTAACCTCAGCATCAATGAAAGACACCTATCTTACCTGGCCTGTTGGTTTAGTCTCTCCATGCTCAACGTTTCGGACTTTACTGTCTATCCTGATTTGCACCCTGGTAAACTTTGCATCTGGTTTCCCGTCTGCAATTTCTGCGCCTTCCGAGTCTCCCCTTTTCGAAGTGGAAAGTTCGCTCCCCTCTAAGGTTAGAAGCGGAGGATCCGTATAAGCAACTGTAGCTGTGAGGTACAACACCGACCCAACTGGCACTGGATTCTCGAACGTGCTGGGATCTAGGCTAAGGAATCTTGGCCTAGTGTGAGAGAAAGCGGCTGCGCAGCAGAACGCAAGCTCAAAGGTCTGCTTAAGGAGAAAGCCACCAAAAATCATAAAATTGTGCCGGTTGCGATATTGGGGCTGCATTATCTGCGACGAGTGCATCACAGTGCTATCCATGTAGATGACGTTATCGGGTCTGCGGGTCAAAATGTTGGGATCTTGAAAGTCAGAACTCGAATCATCTGACAATGGTAGTGTAGAATTCTCACCGTGGTACTCTATCTGCCTAATCCACATGGCGTGAATCAGGTCGCTCTCTTCGTCATTTGGCGCCTGCTTTCGCAATGCTTTCTTGGCAAGAGCCTTCTTGGCATTGTAGTTTTGCTCACCCAATGCAAAAAGGCGTTTCTCTTCCGTAGTCTCGACTAGCACGGGGTTTATTGGTACTGATCTCGGGACAAGGTAAGCCTACGAACGACAGGACGATACGGCATTTCATACTTTTTCGTCGACGGGTCTAGAGAAACCTGATTACATAGACCATATTTTAGTGCTTGGGGACGTAGAAGAATCAATTAACGGGACTAACCATCGTAAATGCACAAGTCAGTAATACGTCCTCGCTATTTACCTGCTCACCCTCTGTAGGAGCCTTCGCAACTTGCATTTGTATCTCCATAGAGCTTCGACCAGTGAAAGTCACCTGTCCGGAAAGCTCCAAGTCACCTTGAATCATCAATATCAAGGATCCCGATCTGCAATGGGCGAACATACATATCTCTTTAAGGGGATGCTTGATAACGATCCTGTCTACCGCCGCAGTGACTGTTGTTACGGATTCGCCAGTATGGCGATATGCAACTATACCCGATAGGGCATCAAGATCCATGAAAAGAGTTCCTAATCTACACCTCGGTAAGCGATGGTATGCGTCTCTTCAATTGTAGTCAAGCGGACCTGATCTGTCCGTTTGCATTGAGATAATTGTCGAGCAACCAAGGGTCCTGAGCCAATGGAACAACCTATGCCTGCATCAGTCAGTCAGTCTCAATGAAGCTTCCAATATACACCAGCATGTATTACATACTATAGCCGTATGGCTGTCCCCCATCCTCTTTGGGCTCAGATCACGGTCTTGCGGAGTCGCTGAGATAGTAGATGCCTTCTTCGGATCAAAGCCTTCCGCCTGCTTCTTCCTTAGTGCTTCAATCCAAGGAGTCTTTACCCGCATCTCTGTGAGAGCTCTGTAGACGCCATCTGTTGGTCGCCGACACGAAGTGCTAAATGGGCTAAACGACTTGATCGATTTCCCAGCGATGCCTGGATAGGATGGTTTGTACGCATATAACAGAATACGTAGACACCTCTCCAGCCGCATTTTGAGAGCTCTAAAGTACTTCTGTCAAGTCTTGAGATGGAAGACAATCAGAGGGCGGAGGGGTTAAGTACCTAGGTTTGGTCTGCCGGCGCGCTCGTAGGGCTGAGCGGAAACTGATGATACCCGATATTGATGTATGACCTTCGCAGACAATCTCGGCCAACTAACAATACCCATAAGACCAGCTTTATACTTTAGCCGTCTCTTGCTTCATACTTGTGAATATTTTAACATAGCGGCAGAGCAATGGCGAGTTTCTTGATGTAGAGGAGCAGAACAGACAAACAGACAGACCAGACCTTACTTTCAAGAATTTTCACACCAAACGTCTATAGCATGTCTTTCACTATCTTCTGCGCTTACAGATCAAGCGATCAGAATTCCTTCAGATAGCTCTCTTTTCGATCACCCATTACTTGCGTCTTTAACTGTTGTTAGGCTTAACATTCGTTTTCTCCTAACCGCACCCAAATTAGCCATAGGCCATGTCATCCGTGGATCATGACCTTGGCAAGCTTGGACACGCTTATGTTGGACTGAATCTCAAACTTGAGACTAATGGCTCCATAAAGATCTCTTCACCGTTGGCGACAATATTTCCTTTCTCATCCATTTTTCGGCAGATTGAAAACATCATCTTTTCAGGCACCTGGGTTGCTCGAGGCGCCGGCCTACGAGTTGTCGTTCAGCTTCTCATTGATGAAGTCGTTCCTTCTTATTTCGACCGACCAACGTTTCTAGAAGGTCTAGGTATTCTTCTTTGCAATGCGGAGGTGCTTATCTGCCTCTACCTCATGTCGATGTTCTACTAATTACTGCGAGCTCAGATCTGGCGACAACTGTCTCTACAGGCGTCCTTAGTTCATTCGAAGGAGAACTCGTCCGAGTCCGGATTGCCCTTTGGAGAACTGGTGTTGGCCCTATCATATTCCCAGAGTTGTAGTAACTCGAGAATGAACATTGAGAGTCCCAATGTTCCAATTGCACAATATGCCAGCCCTCCCGCTTCCGTACCATATGCCTATGTGGATGAAGTTAAGCTTGTATTCGTATTCAAACTTTCCGCCACTGCGCCTGCATCAAAGCGAAGGAGGCTTGGGTCGAACACGAAGTATGAGCCGGATTCGGATATGCTATTCGGTTTTCGCGATCCAATTAACAATATGGAGTCAATCGGCCAGCCTCAGTCGATTTCGAGCAACCGGCTTCAACCACATTTATGGCTGCATAATTTCCCTGTGAAGAAGCTGGATCTTAAACAGGATTCCCAAGAAGGGCCTTCGCCTCCGGAGAGTTCCAAAAATGGTTCTGCTGTTAAAGCAGGCATTATAGCGACTCCAAGGGGCAAGAGATCCCCACCCAAAAATTCTACACGGATGGCGGACATCGTTTTTACGGATCTGGCATTATTGATTGATGTAGGACTACGCTCCATGATATGCGGCAACATAGTATACAAGCATTCAAATATCAAATTACTTAGCAGCTCTGGCGGACCCAAGCTCGCGGAGATTGCACCCGGTCTGTTTAGCCCTGGATACATGCAGGTGAGCGACTTCTTTAAAGACCCGTCAACACTTGCGCAAAAAAACGAGTATTGACAATCAACAATAGGCATTGTCCCAGCGCAACTCCCTTCTACCTACTATAGCCCGTGCAATACCGCTGATACACCGTCGTGCTCGATCGCCAAGGCTGAAAGATAGAATCAAAAGGTTGCTTGACGTCTCACCAGAGGAATACGTCTCTGAGGACTTGTCAGAACCCGCAAACCATCAAAATATAACTTCAGCATTGACAGCTATTATTAAAGCTCGCCTCTGGAAGCTGTCGCAGCGTAAGCTTTTCGATGGTATAGCAGCTAGGAGATTGAAGCCTCTGGCTTGTGCTGATAGGGCTTGTGCTGATAGGGCTTTTGAGCAAAGCCTGGGGTCGCAAGTCATCCTCGATGAGGGATATGCATCCATCCAGGGCCGGGACGTCGTTGACGAATCCCTCCAGGTACGGGAGATGCTGGATGAGGGATACTGCTCACAGAGAACTGTTCTAGAGGTTGCGGGAGAAGATGAGGATGATCTATTATTCGAAGGAGAGGACATTATGCTCGAAGATGGGCTATCGGAGAGTGACCTTCTATTTGGTGAAGAGGAAGCGGAACTTGATAATGCGTTCCTGGACGATGATCTATTCTGGGCCGAGGATTGTTCAATGCAGGAACCCTCCCTTGATGAGAATTTATTTTATATAGAAGAAGCACCATGGTGAAAAATCCATGCCATGGAGGAGCCGAGCTGGTAGATGATATAACGAGCGATAAAAGTGTTGGTTTTATGACAAGATCGAAGATGGAGTTCTGGATGGCCACACATATCCCATTTCTAACGACTTGTCCGACGGTCTGTTTGGTCGCTGTAACTATTTCCAAATAGACGTTGGAAGGGAAGAGAAGATGCTCCTGTCCGGTTGATTCAAGAGTCCGACTTCAAGAAACATTCAAAAAAGTGGAGCCTAGGGCAGGTTTTGGTGGTGATGAGTATGCCAACTCAACTCTGCTGTGCTTACACTTGCTTCAATAGGCTCAATAATGCAATATTCGCTCAATATCACATCTAGCACAAGGCACAAGCTCTGCTCTCTTACACTAAGGCCACTCAACCCACAGTAGTATTCGACACCAGTATCTTATAAGCGAGCAATTCTCCCTTTCCAGAACATCTAACCCTCACCTCGCAGCTGCCCAGATCCCCACCTCAGCCATTGTCTACAAAATCTATCCCACGTCCCAACCTCTAGCCACGACCTCAAAAAAGTCCGCTGTGATAGTAGCGATCAAATCATGCAGGAAATCACCTCCGCAACCCAACCATCTCGCAAAGTCGCAATTCTCCAAACACCACCTCCTGACCCCAATTCCCCCAACATAGAAATTGCCCCATCACGTGATCATGACATTTCTAGGGCAGGCTTCCAGGTTAACGATGATGTCATCTATACTTTAAAAATCTCAATGCAACACTTGGCTTTCCTTAACCCAAAAACCTTACCAACCACCCCCAATGCCCCCACCCCCACCCTCCCTCCCCCACCTCCGCACCCTCCTCACAACCTTCACAACCACCCCCCCCCTTCTCTCCATCCTCACCACCCACCCCCCCACCCCCCTCCCCCCACCCCCAAAAACCCTCTACATCCTCGACTCCTCCTTCAACCCCCCGACCCTCGCCCACCTCTCCCTCTGCACCACCGCCCTGCACCACGACCCCCGCGCCCAACCCGGCCCGAAACGCCTCCTCCTCCTCCTCGCCATCAACAACGCCGACAAAGCCCCCCAGCCCGCGCCCTTGGAGCAGCGCCTCGCCATGATGGGCGTATTCGCCCGCGAGGTCGTGGCGCGCATGCCGGCGGGGAAGGCGGAGGACGTGAGTGTGGACGTGGGCGTGACGAAAGAGCCGTATTTCCACGGCAAGGCGCGTGTGGTGGAGGAGAGCGCGCGGTATGCTGATCCGGTCTCCGGGGCGGCGCCCGAGCAGGTCCTGCTTGTGGGGTTCGATACCCTGACGCGCCTGCTCGACCCTAGCTACTACCCGCCCAGCTACACCCTAGCGCCGCTGGCGCCGCTGTTTGCGCGGCATCGCGTGCGGGTGACGCTGCGGGTGGGGTATGGGGAGCGGGCGGAGCAGGAGGCGTATTTGGGGGCTTTGGCGAGGGGGGAGAGGGATGGGGAGGGGGGGAGGAGGGAGTGGGCGGGGAGGATTGAGGGGGTGGAGGGGGTGGAGGGGGTTAGTAGTTCGGGGGTTAGGGAGGGGGTGAGGGGTGGGGGGAAGGGGTGGAGGGGGATGGTTACGGGAGGGGTGGCGGGGTGGATTGAGGAGGAGGGGTTGTATAGGGGGTGAGGGTGGGGGTGGTTTGCGGGTGGGAATGGGTGGGGAGGTGGGCGGTTTTGGAGATTGGGTCGGTGACTACGGATATTTCCGCGCCCAAGCACTTCAAATTTCGAAATAGAATCTTAAGATATAGCATTGTTCGCACCCTCCGGTAGGATCTGCGCGGCTGCTCCATGAGACTCGGACAGCCCACGTGAGTTGAGGGTTGATGGGGGGGGGGGGGGGGGGGGGGGGGGTGTGATGGTGCAGGAAAGATCAACATTGAGAAGCGGGTCTATTCGCGAAGATTGAGGTAATGTGCCATAAGACAAGCTAGCTAACTTATATAAAACAAACATGTTGCAAAAGTATTCTATTCTGTGGTCCAAGGACAAATGTATCGCATCCCCCCCTGGGTGGGGGGACAAGTGATCTGGTAGATAGAACTTCCACCAATTCTACCGGGATGACCATGAGGGTGGTTTCCTGAATGTTGTGGAGAGGGGCTTGCTGATCTGACCATAGGTAACGCCGTTGCTTTGATAAATATAGGTGTATTGAACCCCTTCCCCAGTGGCTGTCTAAGGTAGGTTCTTGGTTGCGTAAAGTTCTCTGCGTCGAAAAAAAAAACGTTCCCAGATTCGTCGCAGCATCCCAATTCAGAAAAGAGAATCTAATAGAATATGTACTCCTGAGGGTTCATTGACAATATGTATGGAATTCTCAAAGCCACGGGACTCACCCATAATAGCTATGAGCTACCTAGGGGGGAATTGTGTATTATATAAAGTCGAAAACACTGACGCCCATGTTTTCGTTTGGGGATCTAATCTCGAAGTTTCAGATCTTCGGCTTTCGGTTGGGCTTGAAGATCTTTTCAAACATTGTTCCGTGTAGATTTGTTGATTAAAACTTTCTGTAATCGGAGTACGTCTGGGAGAGATTGGAAAATGGTGTTTTTATAACGGGATATATATTGTTGCGTGTTTGAGGTGGTGAATCGCGGTTCGGTTGACTTTTGATATCATAAGGTAGCTTCGTGTGACCATGGGTCTCTCTCTCTTGGTAGCTTGGCAAGGTTCAAAGATTGTGTTTGAATAACGAAACAGTGCTGGTTGTAGATTTGAACGTACATCTGATACCCCACTAAGTTAACATCGGAAGAGAAGGGCGTTTCTTGTTCTGGAAGGTTAGTAGGACGGAGCTGGTGATTCCCAATAACTGGAGTGGGTCAGAGGGGTCTCGACTACAGTACCTCAACTTTCAAGACGTCATCAAGTACCAAGATACTCGATATGAGACGCGGAGTTCCACCGTGGTAAGAGGAATGTCCGGAGAGGGTCGGATGATGGCGACAAGGCGGAGCCCTAGAGACTAGGCAGCGCTGGGGATGATTTTATGGTATTAGGCATTTGAGGAATTCCTTCTATTAGCAGTAAAGAAACTAAGCCGATGGCATCTGGGATGCTGTGCAGTTTAACTATGGAAGGACTGGAAAGATTCTCATGCACAGTCTGTGTTGAGGAACAAAGAAGTCCTGGATTGCAGTAATTTCAACGGGCAAGACGTGGTGATCCCATGTCAAAGCACCGGCACTCAATCCATAAGACTATATAATATATAACAAAAGCACTATAGTCTATCTACCTCGAATCCTATCTAGTCTTAGTAGTACTTACGTCTCAGACGAAGGGGTCATCTGCAATCTTTTAGCACTTGCCTAGTACTACCAGCCTCGGCTTCCTTTCCAATCCTGTCTGTCAAAATCATCTCTCGAGAAGTAGTATGAAAGACTGAAACATCATGCCATGCTGTTTTCACTTAGTAATAGCTCTGCAAGTTTTCGATGATCAGGAGTATTACTATCCGTTCAGCTCTTGCTCTGTCTCCCACTCAGCTCTTTCACCAACCTTGCGGGAACCGGGAGGGCTGGCATGACCGACTCGAATCTTAACATCCCATGCAAATCGACCATCAGTTGCTTTTACTGCTCGTTTCGCTTCTTCAGCACTTTGAAAATCCACGAACAGATACCGGTTGTCGCGAGGTTGTGGACTTATTAGGTCACCTTTGCTCGGAACGACGACCTTGCTGACAGCGTTGCTAAGGAAGGTTAGTTGCCGGTGGCTACAATAACGGCAAACGACAGGACATGCATTGTGAACCCTTTGAATAGTTCGCGAACCCCTTCATTGACACTGTAATGATCAAGCATTCTTGGCAAGCCCGAGACGATCAATCGACGGTTCTCCTCTTTCCAGTGATCTGGTGCATCTGTTCTTGTCCATCGATCGAAAACAGGTGCAGAAGGCCCTTGTCTCTTGCTGAAGGATAATGCATCTCTTTCGATTACGCCTTTGCCTCTCCCTTTGGCAACGCCGGGCCCGATTTTGACTGGACGCCCAAGCAAGTCCGTGGCATTGAGCTCTAGCATAGCCTTATCCGCCTGCTCCTTGGTTTCGAGTTCGACAAAGCCTTCATTCAGTAAGTTTTACCCATCGACAGCCCTTCAGCCTCTGTTAGCCTGTCTACGTACAGTATGAAGGATTCCGTCCGGTAAAAGGATCAGTGGACATGTTAACGTGCTCCCTTCATGATCTGCGTCAGTATAATGGACCGACCACCTAGAACAAGCATACACCTGGTAGGAAACGTCCGCAAATAAGGCCTCAACGTCTCTCGTCTTAGCCATGTAAGGCATGTTCCCCACATAGAGCCTCCTACCCTCAGCAATGGCCTGCAGGGTACGGGGATCATCCTCTCCTCTAATCTTGCTCGACTCTGCCTCTGTATTTTGACCTTGTCTCTCTCCCAAACTGGATGTTGCGTCTCGCTGAGGGCCCCAACGTCGCTGACATACTGGGCTTTTAGCTGTAGGGTTGTCGACTTGTGGTAAAACATCAGACCTCACACGCCAGTTGTTTGACAAGCCAGAACGGTCAGCCATCACTCTACGTTCAGCAGTGTAGCACCTGATAGGTTCAGACAATCAATTGAGAACCAGCGTTGACCGAGCGAGTAAAGACACGACGAAACAAGAGGTCAACAAAAATCCCACCCTTTGCCTCAGGACCTCAGACGTGTTTCAATAGCTAAGCCCCTTCAGGTTAGCCTCTTCCCTTGAGCCCCTTTGAGTTAGCGACCCTCTGGATGACTTCAAGCAAGGCAGCTAACCAAAAGGGGCTTAGCTACCGTCGTTTACCCTAAAGGGTCTAGCGCAATTACCCCGAAGGGGCTTAGTTGATTTTACGTGTCTGAGGTATTGAGGCAGGACGGCACGGGCAAATAAGGTAATCAATCTTTCTAGGTATGATAGGTAGGTACTTTTCGACCCACAATCAAATGGAAGTCTGAAACGCAACAGAGCGTCTCGCCAAAAAGAATGCCAGTCATCTCCGCCCCCGCTCCCCACAAAGTGCCATCCGTCATCCATCATCCATCATCCATGACGGAATCGATTCGAGTCGGATAAGAATGGCCTCGACATTAATGCAAAACTCGGTGACTTCAGTGTGGGGGGAAATTTAAGAATGAAGAAACCCAAGGGCAATGTCCTGCTCAAACTTTACGAGACTGCTAGAGAACAGTTTGACAGCGACTACTGTAAGACCTGCGACGGTGCGAGGCGCTGTACATAATTTACCTGGTGAAAACTTAGTTGCCACTTCTTAGTACCTTCATACCTTGGCATCTCGAACCCGGCTGAAACCGACTCCGGCAAAGCTCTCTGAGGCTTCGATGGTGTGTCTACTCCACGGACCGTTCAAAGCGATCCGTGGACAGCCAAGGCGTTATTCGCACAAAGGATTCTCACCATTCCGAAAGTCGCTCTTTCTTACTTTCACCGAGTCTGTTGGTCCCCTTTGAGTGGTTGTATCATTGTTTATTAAACGTTGTTGTTGGTCTTGAGGCTTTTCGCAAAGAGAGACAACGGAAATGGTCTAATTGAAGCGCTTTCGGAATAAAGTGACGGGCTGGAACGATCATTGTGAATGATCGCTTTGGGCCGGGGCTATGATCCAATCAGACGTCAGATGTCATGCACGCGCCCCTGATCTGCCAATTCTGTTTAATCTCGTTCCTGCGTTTGCTAGAGCCAAAAAGTACTACGGACCCCTGTCCCATGTATCACCATTCACGCACCCACCACTAGTTCACCAACACTATTATCCTACCCCGGTTCACCCACTATCAAGCCCGCTCCCTCCAATTTCCCTCCTGATTCTCCTCCATCTTAACCTCTTGTCTCCCTCTTCTCCCCTTCCCAAAGACTTCAAGTTTTTGCACACTCTCTTTTTGCATTTCGTTCGTGTTGGGACTTTCTCTCATTAACCAGTCACTCTTTCGCGAATAGATTTCGCCCACGCTCATTAAGCCCTCACGATCGCCGCATAAGAACATCTGTTAGCCTCGATCTTCTCCACACGCAGTCAAGAATCATCACGTCCACGAGTACAAGCGCAACATAGATATCGAAAAACAAAAACCGAAGAATCAAGAAGCCCATTATACAAGATGTTGACCAAGGTTTCCGTATCCTGCCTGGTGGCTTTGGCTGCGGTCGCTCAGGCTACCCTTCCTAACATTGGCGGTCAATACGGATACAAAAGTGGGAGTAATTTGACTTCGACTGTCGTGGTATCTCCGATCCCGGTCACCTCCTCCGCCTCAAGCGGTACAGCACCTACTCCTGTTGGACCCATCAGCACTGGAGTCTCACCGACGTCGAGCAACAGCCCATTATCTGGTACTGGATCTCCCAGTGGTTCTGCTCCCGTTGGCAGTGGTTCACCTGCCACGAGCCCAACCCACGGCCCGTATCCCATGAGCACTGGATCTCCAGTCAGCGGATTTGGCCCCATTGGTACGGGGCCAATTGGTAGCGGCCCCATTGGAACTGGCACTGGCGCTTCCACCGCATACACAACCCAGACTATTGACACCACCGTCACTTCCGACACCACTCTTACCTACACCGTTGGTTCCGGCTCATCGAAGACCGTCGTAACAACCACGGTCAGGCACACCTCTACCAAGACCCAATTCTCGGTAAGTTTTCATTCTTGGTACATATTTCGCTTGTATCTGACATACCGTTCTACAGACCCTTTACGCAACCCAATCTGCCCCAGCCGCCGAGAGTAGTGCAAACTCCGGCTACAACTCTGCCGTCAATAGCGCCGCCACTAGCAACAACGCTGTCAACCAGGGCGGCGCTGGCGCCAGCTCCAGGACTACGACCATTTCGTCTACCTCCACGTCGACGCACTTCGTCACAATCTCGGCAACCGCCAGCAGTGGCTCTGCGAAGAACGACAGCCCTCTTAGCGCTGGTGGTGCAGGAGGCGCTGGAGGCTCTGCCTGTGCTGCTCAAGTCACCGTCACCGTATCTGGCCCGGCGCAGACCGTCACTGTTGTAAGTGCTTCAATCATGAGGGATCATGGGATACGTACTAAATCATGATAGACTGCATCAGCTTCGTCTACCGAAGCAGCTGCTTCCACCAATGGCAACAACGCACTTACCACTGCTGCACCTACAATGAGCAATGCCCCCTTTGGTAATGGTACGGACACAATCGCAACGACGACCAAGAAGAAGTGCTCCTCATCCGGATTCCTGACTCGGCCATCAGGAAGCTACTTGCCAGTAGGCACCGGCAAGAAGCACCCAAAGCCCACCGGCTACTAGTTGGACGGCGCTGAGTCTTCAAATATTGCTGGGCGTGCTGGATAGACAGGGGAGCCGGCATCCTTCTAGACCGCCGCGGTAGGTTGGTTACTTTGAGATCAATCCATCCATTTTTGTGTATTTATACTCTTCTTCTTGAACCTTCAAAACTTGGAAACATCAGAAACTCCCAGAGGAATGTGGTTTTTCTAAACCTCGACGCGAACGACGAAGGTTGACCATCAGGCATGGAGCGGAGTTTGTTTTTGTCTGTCTGGCATCAGTTGTATAGCGAGCGATGGCAATACCCTTGAGAGACGTTTTTGGAGATTGTACTATCTGTGTCATGGATCGAAATGACCAGGTTATGAATTAGAAAGCTGTCAACCTAGGTGATGCACTGTGCCCGACAGACGAGACTGCTTCGAGCTTGTCTTTGCGGCTTTTGATTCGCTGGTAGAATCTGAACATTCACTTCCCCATTTTCACTGCCCGGTCACCTGCATCAAAAGCAGAAACATTTCAAGACCAAAGTTTGCCTTGCCTGGCCACCGACACCATGACCTTACTGTCCTACCGATATCCAACCCACCCTCCTATTCTACTTTGTCAAAGGGATGTTCCTATCTCTCACAACCTTCCCATACATATGCAGTCTACCCTGCCTGAAGTTCTAGAATCATGGTACTTTACCTTAGCGTTAGCATCAATTGATTTGAAACATCTCATGAGACCACAAGATGTGAATGTGAAATTACCAAGGCTGTACTCCGAAGTAACATAATTCGTATGAAGACTACCTGGAGGAGAGTTCGTGGTGGTCATCGAAGCACATGGAAAGCGTGATGGGGTGCTGAATAATTACGGTTAGCGTCCAGTGCAGCATTGCGACTTCCCTGTCACAGGGCGCTAGTCATGACCGTTATCCAACCCGCTCACCAGCCTCTTGATTTCTTGATCAGCAAGACTGACCATCTGAGGTGACCTACTATCTTCTTACTTTTGCATCATTTGTTCACTTCTACTCTATTGATAGGCTGTGTATGCCCATTGACTGATTTCAGACATTCGCTTTGTTTTGCTTGTTGGAGATCTCGTCCTGCCGCAAACGGCCCAACCCACCTCCACTGACCTCCAGTGAGCGCGTCGAACGCCTCAGCCGGTTGATCAGTTGCCTCTCTTTGTTGCAGCATCGAACATTCCAGATGACCCACCAGACCGGCGACATCATGCACCTACATTCGGATTCGTCCGACCTCGGCGAAACCAGCATCTCAGAGGAGACCCATGAAATGATGATATGCTCTGATGGCGACGGGCCTAGCAGCTATCTTCCACCACCCCGCATTGCAGCACGCTTCTACCGATCTACAAACGTCCGCCGAAAGTCAGCGGCTTCATCACGTCGTAACTCGATGTCCTCCCATCATTCCAGCAGATCCACCCGCTCTGCGCATGGCGGACCTTTTAGCACCCATGTTGCTCAGCATCTTCGTCGGGCCTCAATTATCGAGACTAGAAAGGCTAGGTTGGCGGAGAAAGCTGCACATGCGGAGAAAGTCAGACTACGAGCTGCGATGGCGAAGGCAGCACCGCGTATTTCTCCCATCAGCGAAGAACGTGCCATAGCTGCTAAGCAGGCAAGGGAGAGGTTTCTCGCACAGGTTGCCGCAAATTGCGCTGAGGAAGTCAAGCGGGCAAAAAGGGTGGCCGAAGACACGAGGGAAAAGAAAGCGGCTGAACACCTCAAGCTAAAGGAAGATATGGAGGAAAGGGCTGCCGAAGCTGAGAGAAGGAGGCACCTTCATAACCATCTACAAAGCCAACGCCGTGCCAAAGTCTCAAGTCTCCAGTCAGTAGAAGAGAAGAAGATCATAACGAATCCTTGGAAACCAAGGAATGACGAAGAGGCCGCAAGACTTATCCAAAAAGCTTGGCGTAATCAACGGCGAAGACGGATAGTGTCCGACTTCATGCAGCTCGGATTGACTGTTGAGAATATTCGGAACACGAGCTTTGAAAATGTCGGAGCCCTATTGAGCCAAGAAAGAGTCCTCGCCTGTACTTCGAGAATGCTAAAACTTTGCGGTCTACAAGACGGCGAAGGTGGCAGCGTTGGTGAGAATACAGCGACACGAGCATTTCTCAGCAGTTTCCTCATCTTAGGCCATCCATCGTATGTACTGAGTCAAGATGGTGTTCAGGAGCAGGATCTTAGCATAAAAGCGAGGGATCTTTTATTAGCATTTGGACAACTCATATCAATGCCACCAAATTCACAATTTTCACCCCTTTCCGCACAGCTCGCAACCCTTTCGGAAGCATACTCTTCGTTTCAGACTGCTTTTAGTGCTTGGAAAGACCACGACTCTTCGATTCTCATCAACACGATGCTTGCACAATTCGCCGAACTAGATGCTATCTGGCAGTCTGTCAAGAACGATACAAGAGGTGAAGTTACTGCGGACTATCGGGAAGGGATCAAGCACAACCAGATTCTGCTTCTCGCCAGGCTTAAAAGGCTTGCAGGTCCAGAGAAGGCAATGGAAATGATTAGAGCTGCTATCAAGTCAAGACGACTATTAAACTCTAGAAAAAAGCCTGCAGGCGATGTCAGACCACGAGCAACTTCCAATGTAATGAATGTAATGGACGCTCCATCGACGTTGGCCTCATCGCCGGCATTAGCTCACAACCAAACGGAGATTACAGCATCCTCGATTCCAAATCTGGGTATACCAGTGAAGCAGAGAAGGAAAACCGCAAGCGCTCTGCCTAATAACCGGATGATGGTCCACGAGCTTGCGATCAACAAGGAGTATAGGATTGACCCCAAGCCAAGACTAGAAAACCGTGACGCTTTTATGCGTGCTATTTCTACGAGTATTAGGGCCGGACTGGAGAGCCAAAGTAGTGAGAACTTGATCGTCACTATGGCCAAAGGTACTCGTGATAAACTATTAAGCTTGGTGGCACCCGGGAAGTCACTCCACATCCTTATATCTGAAACTCTTGATCCTGCAATGATCGCCAATCAGGTCAGAATAGGAGCCTTCTCGTACGATAAATTCTTTTCATTCATGAATACTATTTTACCGAAGCTTTGCGCACCCGTTCGAGATGCAGACGTAAAAGCCGTAGCTGAAGACCGGAGTGATGATCCAGTTGAGCGTCTAGCAAGGCTTCACTACGTCATTGATCTACTCTCTGTCGACAATGCGAACTTCACCTTGCAGAGACACGCTCCTACACTCCTGGAGAAGGCCCCTATGTATGAGCAGATTTGTTTCCGGGAAAGCCTCGGTGGTCGCCCGCCAACGAAGACTATAGGGTGGTGGATTCGTGCCTCGGAGAAGACCAGGGAGAACTCCATTAGGCGTGCTGCTGAAAGGTCCTCTAATCCAACCAGTAGAGCGACTCCTGATAAGATCTACATGCAAGGCCTTGTGGACCTTGCCATCGCAGTCATTACGCTAGAAGATAATGGCCTACCCGAAACTTTGGAACTGGATCGAGAGCGTATCCTACGCATCAGATCTGACACCCTTCGTATGATCACTATTGGCTCCATTCTTCTGACGGCCAAAAATTTGTTGAAGCGTGACGTCCGCTCGCAATGGAAGGCCGAAGCCCAAAGAATGTGGGATCATCCGTACGAGGACTCCCAAGTTTTCTTCTCCATCCTCGACAATCGCTACGCTATGCCTCCAAGCACTAAAAGCCAACTTTCGGGCACGATTGAGCGCGTCTTAGTTGACGCCCGAAATAGCCAAGCAACTCATCCGGTCATGAAGGTGCTCTTACAGAAAATCAAGACCCATGTGTTCACCCGGTTGTCGGCCGCGAGCGCCGACGAGCGGATTAGAGCAACCACTACCGCCAGCGAAGTTCTTGCCTCGAGCGGGCTACCGGAGTTTGTGGTGCAGATTGGAGCTTTGGTGGAGGAGTTGACAAAGGTTGCGGATGTAGATCGCGCGGCGCATGGGAAATGGTATGATGACATTGCTGCGCTCTCTGCTAGGAATTCTTCTGAGAGCTCATGATTTTACGATATGCTGGAGCATTTGGAGCAGGCGATAGGTCTGGGGTGATTGCATAACCACGATGGTGTACAGGTTGGATTATGATTATTCTTTACATTTGGCGATATCAGGCTTGAACGCTGTCGGATGAGATGATATAGGGTCTTTGCTGGTGTAAGCAAGGCGCTTTGAGCTTCCTCTTGCTTTGGGCTGCTTCTAGGAGCAATAACACAGTGAGACGTACATCATTGGGCGCTATCAGCTAACATCCATTCTCTTACCTCACCTCGTTTCCTTACCCGATTTCCCACTTTCTTCACCCTATTCATTAGCCATTCCCTAAAATTGAGTCTTATTCATCAATCCATCTCCGCTAGCGTGCAATTTTGTTCCCAGTTGGCTATAAGGGCCCTCAAAATCCCCACACATCCACCTTTCCAGGTACAACTCGTGTACATTCTATCTTCAAGCCCAAATCCTGCAACACTGCTACGTTTTCTTCGACGTTTTCTTCTATATCCAGACCCAGCACGAACAATTTATTAATTAATATATATCCCTGCCACAGAAAACACATCATCCTTCCATTGATTACAGCCGAAGTCGCTCTCATGGCACTAGCGACTGGTAACACCGAGCCCCGACAGCAGCGAGGTTTGCAAGCTGCACAAGACTACATCCAAGGCCTTGAGCTTACCTTAGACAATGAGGAACCTTTCGACGCCAAATCTATGAGTTCGGCAGATGAGAGAAAGCGGTGAAGAGAAGGATCTGAAATGTGCCTGTGGCATTGAAGGTATCAACGGTAATCTCTTGAGAAACCGGACGGTCGCAATATGCCAATTAACTTTGCTTTTTTGATGAGCTACGTCCTCATATTACGTTGACCTTGCGTTATCTCATATCTCATGCTCGATGCAATTCTTAGGCGGCCAATGCTTTGACGAGCAAGCGAACATGATCTTTTAGTTGCTACTCTAGAGGAATTGACAGCAAGAAAGCATCAGAAGGCACACTCCTGGAACGCCGCCAATGGAACGACAAACAAATTCTCGGTTTGACGACCCAGGCGCTACGGTTCGCTGGAATAAGAAATTCTATTTCTAGACCAGGACTCGAGCGCTGATTCTACTCTGTCAGGCGAGGTTTGGGGCAGATGCGGCGCATATCAGAATAACGCCACACATTAACTACGGCGCTAGAATTGCTAGAAGCTTTAACCAATTGCGATACAACTAAATACTATGTACGGGCATCTAGCCAATCTGTCATTGGGGGTTCCGTTGGGACGCGGGTGAGGCTTATTTACTTAATCATGGAATACAACCTATTCTTTGTCACCGTGGCGAGCTAGTGTTGGTTCAGAGCGAGATTTTGAGACGGGTGGATAAAAATTATTGACCACTCGGACGGGCCCACAAAGGAAACTTCTCTACTCTTTGCACCCTAGCTTTCACTATAATCGAGGCCCTCAATTTCGAAGCACAATATCCGCTGCCTCACACCAGGAATTGCAACAACGGACCAGGCTAAAGCTCTTGGGAGGCGAATAAAAACCGTCGACAAAAACACTACCGCAACTACGAAGATTATTTAGGCGCTATTTTCAGGACTACATTATCTTACCTCAGTTTTGCTACGATATCATTGCTGGTATTAAGTTTGAAGAGGTAACAATATTTATATATATTCTATAGTATAGTACGGCGTTGGAGACCACATCCGTTACGCGGTTGAATCTTAGCCAGAGGTTTCTCAGACTGTCCGATAGAACAAATTATGCTGGGTTTTAGGATCAGGTATGCTCGATACTCTAGGGTTGGTGTTGGGCGGCATTGATGAGATTGCAGATCTCGAGATTTGTCAAAACTTGGCGGGTCTACTCCTGGATCTCCTGCAGGGCCTCTGGTTCGAACTAAGGATGAAATGAATTATCTCGGACAGTCAAGCCTCTGCATCAGGCGACGCACTGTCTGATCCTCAAGTACAGCGGCTCCACGCTAACCCCAAACATCACCATGCGGTTTTCGAGTATCTGGACTTGAGCTTTTTGAAAAATGGCATTAAGTGTTATCTGAGGTACGAAGAGGACTGACAGTCTCCCGTATTTCGACCTTGATAAGAAGGACGAGGTTATTGCCTATTGCGAGATGAGATTCTTGCGATGCAAGACCAGACCGAGAAGCTGATACCTTAGATCCGACGACGGGGAAGTATGGCTTCCGTATTAGAGAACTCGAAGTGACACGCAGGATGGAAACCTTCCCCTTTGATGCGAAAGCTTCGCTCTCTCGCTCTGCTGCCCATATACTTCGCCTGTATAACGTCAACCAAAGACTCGCTATGATGAACATATCAATACAAGACCAATATGATCATACTCTAGTTCAAATCCAACCAGACCAGGAATTTGGCACGGCTTTCCTATCAGCCGTTTTCACCCAGATTGTGTTACGGAAAACTCAAGAATCTCCGAATCTGGAACCATCATCGATCCTTAGAACGATGCGAAGATCAAATGTCTTTTCCAAGTAATTGGGGAGTGTTTGTCAACGCAAGACAGTCTTGTTATCAGCGTTGATAGCGTTAAAGATCGGCTCATTCCCTTCCTTTACCGAGACTCTCCCTCTTCTTCTTATGAGCTATCCTTCCGGCACTTCGCCCGTCAAAGGTGCAGAACAAACAAGACCGCTAGCTGGGGGGAAATTTGAGGATTTGGCACACAGGAATACCTCAAATATCAGAATCATCGGTCTTGAGAGTGATGAATCTCTGACTAATAAGAAGAAGAAATGTTGAATGGTCTGGTGCAGAGGGTAACGACTTGTCACCGTCTCAGAAAAACAGATTCAAGGACTTCGCAATAATTGGGGCATGCAAATCTATGGTGATCTATTGTCAAGGCAAAAAAAGAAAGACACCAATTGATGAAGTCTTACCTAAAGGATCTACCGGAAGCCTCAAGTGTGCCTTCACCGCTACCAACCATTTGACCTTGTGATATGACCAACCTCAACAACGTATGGCCTCTAAGCTATAAAAGAAGACACTCCATCGGTCCTTAGCTATCTAATCCAATCTATACACAGCCGCTTCACTTGTCCAGCTCCCTTGACTTTCTCAAATTCTTCGCAGACCTAATGCTACAAGCGAATTGCGATTCCAATTCCCCCAGAAAGTGTTCTTTCCAAGATTGTCAACGCTGCGGCAAAGGCATTCGCCATCGCGCAGTCCCCTATCCAGAAGACTGTGGATACGAGTCATTTACAGACAAACAAGAAGATAATTATTACCACGGAGATGGCAATCACCACGAAGAAGACAACCACCTACTACACACCAACACTGGGTGGAGTTGTGTTCGAGAAACTGTTCGCCAGGCAACATAAGAAAAACGAGTCACACTATTTCAAACGTCGGGCAACAGCTCTCACCTCTCAATGTCCGAGCCAACGAGTTAGTATCAAGATGCATGATGTCTTCGCAATTCTTGACTGATCGCTCAAAACGCTACAAAACCTCATTTTAGCTGCGACTCAGCATCCAGACTCGCGAGTCGACAGAACTTTCCTAAAACGCGTATACGACAGGGTGGTCAGCTCGCTGCACCTTATTTATCTGACAATGCATCTAAGTTTCTTCATTGATTTTCTCTTTCAACGTGCTTTCGCCGTAATCATTTTCAACTCTCTTTTGCTTACTTTTGAATTCTTTTATATAGGACTATTTAAGTCAGCTTTTCTAAAACATGATGAACAAACACGAGATCTCGAAATTTAATTACAATGACAAACCAAGAAATATTACACAAGGTTTAATGAAGCGAAGTTCGAATATCACGAAGACGATAATTAATATCTTGTTTTAAAGAATGAAACATACGAAGCATTAGTTGCAAAGTACAAATTTATTAGTTTTCAGAAGTTATGGCCCAAGCAGATCTGTGGTTGTTTCCGTGAAACGTGAGTGCGGCAAACACTGGTCTTGGATCAATTGCTGAGAAGTTCTTAGATTCACAAGGCCGAGACATGGTGTGATGATTGTGCTCCAGACTATTTGAACTATACGAGTCGCGCTGCTATCAGATATGGTTATGATGTCATAATGTCATTTATATGGCACGGCTGTGGCTGAATTTGTTCTAGCACAAGAGGCCCGGATTGATGGCCTGTTATGTCGGGTTATCAAGCAGGATAAAACCATTGAAAGGCTGCAGAAGCAGGTTGAGGAATATGCCACCCCTCGGCCCACGCTCATCGCCCAGGCCCAAGATGCTTTGACGCTTCTCGCAAGGGATGAAGCAGGAGATTCGGAAGATCGGGATGCCCCTGTTGCAGCCAGAACACGTCATCAGCGTTACGAAGCTGCGGTGCCGTCCTCGTCGTTGTCCCCCCCTCCTTCGCGTGTCTCCTTGCCTCCGTCTTCGCCCGGTCCGTCCTTGCCAGCTGCCCCTCCTGCGTCTGTGAGGTCAATTTCGCCTCTGCTTCCATCATCTTCGGCGCCGGTCCCAGCGGTCACGCAGCCCACCAGTGAGGAGGTGGAAAGAGCGGTAGATTTTGGTATGAGTGTCTTGTCCACCCCATTTTGTCAGTACGGTAGCTGTGCATTTTTTGTAAAATTTGGCTAATAGGTGTAAGAGTTTACTACCATAAATCCCCGAATCGATGAAAGGGCGCGAGCCGAGTGGTTTACATATCGTACGAAACTCGTGAGCTCTTCGTGTATCAGTTCTTTCATCTACTAACACATTTCAGGCTGCCCAGCAGAATATTGGCGAGGATAATGAGAAGGTACTGAGGTTTCCCTGGTTGATTCAAATCATAGATGTTACAAGACCATACGCTGTGGACAGAGAGCTGATGCCAAACGCTGAACGATTGCAGTCAACAGGCATCGGTCCGACATGGAAGTTATCTTACCAACTCGATAGCTTGGACTGATAATTTGCATTGGTGCCTCGAGTTACTTTCTGCAATGACGAGTCTAAACATATTTGTTTTACGCTAAATATCTTGTCAGCTACAAAGCTTGATATAACAACTAAGACTATCGTTACACTCTCACTCGAACATAATGGACTATCACGCGCTTAGATGGACAAACGTGGCCTTTGGACCTCATCGGCAACAATACCTTCACTCGCTCGCGGTTTCGAGACTAGGAGCGGTGAAGCCACAGCAGCTACGGCAGCTAATTCAGTATCCAGCAACACTGGGTAGCGGAGTGCGTTTGCCGAGTATCGGATTGAACTTTCCAGAAATACCAAGGGTTTCTACAGCATCATGTATCATGGTCTGCCTTCAAACAAGATTGGAAAGCTACTTATGGAGAGAAATTTGGGTATGGCCGGATGCTGAGGACGGCCGCCCATCCAATCCTGTTATCCCGAAACGTTACTTTCGCGAAATCGGCATCCCCGTATAAATCTATAAGGCGAGAAAGATGCGTGGACAGCTATGGGTTTTCAACGCCTTTCTGGAACCCCGTAACATGTCGAGGTTCCGGGGGCTTTGGACTGCATTCCGACATTCGCTTTTAGGATGGACTAGCTCTGTCAATTATAGAGGACTTCGTAGTTGATGCCGTCGAAGAAGCACTTCTGATTCGTTGAATTACCCAGGTTCTACGTATCAACTTTCCAACCTCCTTTGAACTTTACGGCAACATCATGATAACTTATCTGTTGCAGGGAAAGGATGAAGACAAGACCTCTGAGTAGAGCAGGCAAGGTCTTGGTACCTCTAATGTTTTATGATATGAGTCTCATTAAGCTGACAATCTTTGAGATCCATACACGTGTTAAATGCGTTAACCGCATTCCCACAATTCCGAGACTCAAGAATTTTGTGAGCATAATATAGCTTGAAGGGAAGGGCTAAATTTCTAGCGAAGAACAAGTATCTACTCGCGAGACTTGACTTGAAACATTTAACAGCACGTTGCCGAGCCACATATCAAGAACCGAGTCTCAAAAGCAACACAAACACCAGCATTATCATCGATGACGTGGTGATGGTTACATCTACCGAGTTTGCAGTATGCACTGCTGGGAAATAGAGCGTACGAAATATTCCAGGATCGAATGATCTGAACTATCAGGTTGCGACTTTCCTATTCCGAGATGTTATGATGGTTTGCTCGGCGACCTAGGCTTGCAAAATCTTTAGAAAATCGAGAGTGCATCCTGGTATCTGCAAGCTCACCATGTACCTACTGAACTACACCAACACCATACTTGCTCAGAGCAGATTTAATTCGGAAAAAAACACCCCTCGGCCGCACACGCAACCTCCTTATTAGCATCCGAGATCCTTACTTCTTTTCCTGCAGTCGTTCTTTTTATCTTAATTCAGCGCTCACTCACTACCATTATGACATCGGAAACCAGTACCAGCACCAATCACTTGAATTCCCATCAGCCGCTAAGAAACATGGTTACGCAGCCGGCAAATAGTTAGTTATGTTCCAGCATTAATACAATTCTGGCACTGTTAGTGATACTGTTGCTTTCGCGCAAATATCAACGTAGAGGTTATCGCTTTTGTCAAGAACTTTAGATTTTTCTTGAATATAAAGCCGATTCATTAATTAAGTATACTAATTTTAGCAATCGGGTTCGGTCAACCCGAACTCGGGTTTCGTTGGGTTGAGAGAGGTCAACCCAGTGCATTTGAGGGTGTTTCGCTTGCCAGCCACCTCAATCACATACTCATTAATTCCCTCTAAACATACCTCGGAATACGAGAACTCATAGGTTAATCCTACATGTCTGAATACGATCCTACGTGGATGGGTCCGGATCTAGACCAGTTCACCTCATTAATAGCTTCAGATGAGGTCGCGACAACTGAGACGGTTCCGAAGGAGCAGATACCTACTTCAGGCCTTAGTGCAAATGAGATAGAAACCAATGTCAGGGAACGGCTCCAGAGAGCGAGAGAACAAAGGGAAGCCAATCTACTAGAAGAATCCAGGCCAACAGCCCGAGTTCTTAAATACCTGATCCAACAAAAGCAATCTCAGGATACTCAGATGACGGGAGCGCAGAACAGGGGAATCAAGGGAACTAGCAAAGCCAGTGATCTAGAAGAAGAACAGGACGAGGAGTCAGAGAAGGAGTCAGAGGAGGGATCAGAGAAGGAACTGAAGGAGAAACCAAAGAAGAAGGAAAAGGGTAGTAGAAGCAAACAATTACGGCTATGGCAGCCTGGCAACGGATCAGGACCGGATACACAAGCGATCACTGCTTGAAGACTCTTCGACGTTGACGGGAACTATCAGCTAGATTCAAGCTCAATCGACATGATCTTCCCTTCAAAAAACGTCTACTTGTCAGACTGATGAGCGAGCCGCATCATTAGAAGCTCTATGACAGCAAAGCATCGCTGTCAGTACTGGCCGAAGGATTTTAGTTCCAAAGGGTACATACTAGCTTCCCGTGAAAACATGGGGACTTCGTACAAGATTGAGGATGAGAAAGAAGTTTGACATTACGCGATAGCTATCGGAAGGTATCAACTACATGGGCAGGAAGGTTCCGGGTTCGAGTCTGTCAAGAGAGTAGACTGGTCAGCGGATAAAGGGCTAATCCTAGGCGATGAAGCAATAATTCAAAAGAATAGTTCCGCTAAGTTCCCCGGAGTTGTGGAAGAGAACATAAGGAAGATAGAGGCGAGATTGACGAGAACAAAAAAGCGTAAGATAAAGAAGGGCCAGTCGCTTCGAGGACCAGCCTCATTATCGCCACCTCCAGGGCCCAGGACCAGGTCAGGAGGAGACCCCAAGTCGAGTATTGGTAGCAAAGCCAGACCTACCACCAAAGCCCTATCTACCAACTGAACCCGACGGCAGGCCTAGATTGAATAGAGCAACGCAGAAAAGAAATCTCAATCAAAGCAGAATCACAGTCAGTCGACTGACGTTGAGTTTTCGAGAACAGTTATTCGAATCAAGATGTGAAGTCATGATGACTTCTACAATTTGATTTGATCATGAATTCAATTGAAGGAGGTTTTTGATGAAAGCGACAGACTTGTCGTTATTCTATTACTTGAAACAGAATGTGCCGCAATGATGATAGTTGAGAAATCTCAATCAATGATATCTTTCAGATCAGCATGAGCTTCAACAATCAAACAGCAGATACTTGAAGAAAGAACGAAGCATAGTCTCGATCGATTGAACTTACATTAGCATGCTAAGCTCTCGCACAAGTGAGCTAAGCATTCTGAAGAACCAGATCATCTACAATAAAGTTATGCAAGCAGTTATCCCAGGACCATAAATAAGTGTATCGAAGCCAAAGAAAACCCGAAGGCACAGATCGAGCTCACCCAAACGATCGACATCTTCGCTAACATACTTTCTCACTTCTTGATCCGTCGATGTGAGGAGAGTTTGTGGTTCAAATACGAGCTGGTGGAGCTGAAGAGCGGCCTATTCTCTTATATTAGCTTCAAGCAATGTCAACATGATCTTTGATCTTAATTCATCAGAGTCAGCAGTGCGAAGCCTGAACATCAGAATTCATCAATCATCAAGAATTTCTACGTCAATTTTCTTTAACCTGACAGAACAACTTAAGAGAGACTGCTTTACAGTCATTATTACTCACTTTGAAATTTGAATAATGCGTCAGAGTTTCAAAACAGACAGAACTCTTGAAGGGAAGTTGTAACAACTGTGTATACGGCTCAGGCGCCTTCGAACTCTCAATTATAGAGCATACAACACGAGCAGCAGGCATCTCAAGAACACCATGCGTGTCTGAAGGCATTGAGGAGTTTCGGGTCCGGTAGAGCTTCGGCAGCGGATAAAGCCTCTGGAGATGAGGCACAAATTACCCCATGCATGCCAGTTGGTGAAGACATCTGGGAACTCCAATCCGGATTTTCCTCCTACAGCAGTACCAACAACGAAGAAAATGAAGAGCCTTCCATGGTCATCCGGACTAGCAATGAGCCAAGGGCTCTGCCCGAGACCTTGGCCGGTGGTGACACCTGGGAACACCTATCCGCGTTTTCCTCTTTCAGTAGCGGTGAGGGTGAGGGAATTAAAGACACCGACATCAGCAGCAATAAGACGGAGATTCCGTTCGATATTGCCGGTGGGCAAGGAAACCCACGGTTTGACACTGAAATCGTCGTCCAACAGAGTAAGCTTTTCTAACATCGCTAGAGAGATACTTCGCACCGGCTGCCTTTGGGAGCAGCAGCCCCTTTATAAACCGATGATGATCTTCCGAAAATCACGTCGTTTTGTGGGGAAGATCAAGGCCCTAGGGGTTGAACACAGCGTCGAAGGTCAGATCCAGATCTTCGCGTCCAGGTTGAGACTATTGCTCGATGGCCGGCCTTCAGAGAAGTGACTGAAGTGTGTGTAGAGAGCTTCGTCGAGATTGCACGACCTCTCACCCAGCTCACTGGAAATGCTTTCTGGAGATCGATTGAATTAGAGTAACTAGCATCTGAAATTTTTCATACCAAGGACATCATCACAGTCTTTATGCATGGACAACCCACTTGACCTGGACGACATTTCATAAAGGCCCGGCTAAGAACTCCCGCGGGACCACTCCGCAGTTTGTAGACAGAGGCCTTGCTGCACGAGACAATGTGTTTCAGGAAATATCAGCGAGAGCAAAGAGAAAAAGCTGGCGACTAAGCGTCGAAAGTTGAAGGACCTGGAGGATAAGGCTAAGGTGGTGGCTGATGCCCCGGCTCAGGCAAAGGCGGTAACGCCCAAATTGAAATGGGACCTGAACCAAAGAAAACAGGCAATTGAAGATATGCGGGACAACCTGAACACTGCAGAGAACATATCAACATCACCACAATATCCAAGAAATTCCCTCCCGCGAGAGTGAAACTCCGACTCGTGGATGCGCAATGTTTTCCTAATTGACCATACTGGGGGTAGAACGAGGTGCTCTGTATCTTCGAGGCTTCACGAGTAAAGAATGAACCTTACTGATCGGAAAACCACTGAGCAGGGCGTCGAAGATCTTAGAACCTTAATTGATTGCACTTTGGACCTTGAACTCTATACAAGCAATCCATATATTAAAACCGAACCGAGCTCATTCATTGTTCTTTCTATTTGACTCATCTACGATGACAGGCGATAAAGAAGCCAATCATGAACCTCGTGTGCGAACCTGGAAAACCTGCCGCTACTTTTTTTACCCCTGTTGAATGCCAATAATAGCTGCCACAAGACTCAACCTGATGTCAATACCAAGGCCGAGTGAACCTAACTGGTTACATGTATGATAAGAGGAAGATTGTGGTTGAACTTCGCGGTGCTGCGGCTTGGCGGTGTTGCAGACGGTCTTGGGTGGTAAATCTCTTCAGAGGTTGTTTCAAAGGCTTCGTCGACAACGTTCAGATCGAGAAGTGCACCAATTACATAAAGAATATACATCTGAAGAGATGAAAATTTACATTCAAAAGACGCTTCGAAAATCGTTAGGAGACGTGAGAATTGTGTGAAAGAACTTGAAGGCTCTAGAGTCGAACCTTGCGAGTTATCTGAGTCTCAAAGCGACGTCAGACCTGCGGGATTTTGATGAGCAGAGAACAGCGCTTCGATATGTCGAAAGACGTTGAAAAATTCTGTGATCAATGATATGAAGCTTTGTGATGAACAAGTCATCATTGACAGATCGAAAATTATCTAGACATCTGTCACTTCTCACTTCATGATATATCAACTCAGACAAGCGCTCGATAAGGTTCTGACTGGTAACAATGTATCAGCTCATTCAGACGATCTCAGAAGTGTTCTTGAACCTGAATAATACTATCGTCATCAAACATCTTGGAAGGATCAGTGACGAAGACTGAAATTGAGCGTACTATATCACTAAATGTTATTGAAAGAGTCAAAACAAATCCGGCACACAGGATTGGAATACGTTTTTCATTCCGCTGTTGCTGTTCCTATCCCCGTCTCCACGACTGTTTCGAGTTCATATTCGGTAGTCCCTTCTCAAGGCCAGACGTCAGGAGGATTTGTGACGACTAAGCAAGGGTCGGGAATACTGGCTACGAGGAGCGCTCCGGCTGAAATCACGACCAGAAAGACATACAGATTGCATAGGATATAATTATTTTCATTTTATCATTATGCTCAAATTTCTCAACGATAATACAACCCGTTCATACTCAGGAAAAAGAACGACATCAGACGAATTCCAACAAAAGTCTTATCTGAATTTAAGTAGAAGCAGCCAAAATCGTACTTCGCGTTCGCGTATGCTTCAAGAATCGCAACTACAATACCGGCTTCAGCATAGCTAAGAGAAAGTATAACCTTCAACTGACATGGACAGAGTTGGTTGAAAATGGCTAGCTCAAAATAGAAAAAGACGAGGTCAATTCATAAGAGCGCTCGCGATCCTTCAATGCTGGATTTGCAAGACGATCAGTACTGTTTTGGCACAAGATGGTGGATGCGCCAGCTACCCATGTGTGCGATCACTCGCATTGTTAAGGGCTTCTTGGTCGCAAAAGCACGGAGGCAAACAAACACTACCTGAGGGCACAAGACCTGAAGCCGCGAAACTGTGCGTCTGCCAACATTTCATAATAAGGAAAAGGCTACTCTTTGCAGGCAGTTGCAGGACGCCAAGCAAGGACGAGATGCTGCTTATGCAATTGTGACAGCGCTGAAGAAGAAGAGAAGAGACCTCGAAGATAAATTGAGGAAAAGTGATTGCATGGTGGAAGAATCCGCTCATTTAACGAAATAGAAAGTCATGAACAGCATACGAGCTGCATGCTAATTTCTGTCGACAGAGTCAGCATGATGACATCGACTGATTCTTTGATTCACAGTTGTTCGTTTTTCTTGAACTACTCATCTTGAAGGTACAGACTCACAAGCGACAAGCGATCTTCAAGACTTCAACGCAGAAGAGATTATCAAACAGAGAGTCGAGAAGTCTAGTCGACTCGTTCATCTCGACTATCAGAAGTTCATTGTGATGATAGCAGAACACTTACGTTCTGATAAGAATGAGCAGATCTGAATGAAGTGAAAAGAAGCAATAAAATTGATCTTTAACGAGATGCCAAGACCCGATTCGGGTCAGGATTTTGGAACCGAGTATTCGAGCCGGGTCAGGATTTTGGGACCGAGTATTCGGGCCGGGTCACGACGTTGGTATCGAGTATTCGGGCCGGGTCAAGATGTTGGTATCGAGTACTCGGGCCGGGTCAGAAAGTAGGTATGAAAACCCGGCCCGACGGTCAGTCTAACGAGATGTTTTGAAGAGTGATCATTGAAAGCAGACACAAAATAAATGCAGAAAAATTCTCTTCACATTCAAATTAAATAAGAATTTTTTGAAATTTCAGCGTCATTTTTCTCAAAAGCGACTATGTTGACAAGTCAGCTTACAAAGATTTATCGTTCAAAAACATTGATCACATTAATTCATGACACATTCAACTTGACAGCATACTCATTGAAGAACATAAGTACCACTCAAAACAGCTCTCTAGCTGACGATTATTTCTTTGAAGCCAAAGACGCGCTGAAAGCACAGTCTCCACCTTCGCCCCAATGGCGTTGCTCTCAGCTAAAACCTCAACTGAAGGAAACGCTAACCAAAAATAATGGTAAAACATCCTGTTCAAGAGAGTTTCGAGGAAACATACCACGACATCGGCACCAAGCGCATCTCTGTTTCCTGATAAGATTTCACTCTATTCATCGGCAACTTAAGCTCGAGAAGCAACTGTCTCTCATCTCATGACCCGAACAACTAGAACAGATCATTAAACATCGTTCACATTCATAGCAAGAACGGCTTCACCTAGGCGGTACAATGCGAATCCCAGCACCGTCTCCATCATTCAAACATTTCTCATACTTACTTCAAAAGCACAGATTGCAACCTCTCTAACCAAATCTCTCTCTAGAACCCTAGCGAAGTTCCTTAGCACCCATATTCCTTCAGCGCACACTCACCCACATCTAAAAACTCTACAGATGCACAGGTGACAGAACCCCTTTTTCGCTCCAAAAGCAAACAGACAACTTGAATCGTTCAGCAAAGCTCAAATCACACTTTGCAACAAAGACAACAGATGAGGAAGGAGTCAACAGAAAAAAAAAGGGGGGGGGAAATTGGGACAATCAAAAGCAATTTCTTGACATAGTATGACGAGGACAAGGAGAAAGAGAATAACAGGAAACTATTGCTCAACACTGGAACCATACTAGACAACCTGATCAAAGAAGTAAGGAATGGAATGGAGAACCTTGATCCCGATTTCCTGGAATACGATTTCAAGAAAGCGATTCGAAAGGGTGACAAAGACAAGGACGCACGGGAGGAAGCCACTAAATACTAGGACTAAATGGGGCCTTATTACACGCCGGATCTTGTTTCCGACTCCTTTTCCAAGCTTTTGACTCTTTCCTTATAAGCAACGCAGTTGCTTTTACTGAATGATTCTGACCCCTTTTCCTTAGCTTGCGGCAACCTTATTTTAATGCTTTATTAAATGGTTGGCTCTTTTAGCGCAGTCAGTGAAGCTAAACTCATTACAGTTGAGCTCGCTGTCTTCAGCGCTCGGCCATTCGATAACGCCAGATTTCGTCTGATTGCGAGAAATTCTGTCAGTACAACATCAGTACGATATTAAAATTGATGTCAATGTCAAGTATTTGAATCAGGAAAAGAAAGAGCTTTTCGGTTGATGAGGATTTTAACCTTTCTAGCATTTGTCCGAGCACAACTTTTGACATTGCAAAAAGGAAACCCCCCCGGAAGCTCAAGCAGCCCACTGTTGCTGGCTTCACCCGCATCCAGAGCCACGAAGACAATGACAAGACTCCCACACCATCATCGTTTCAGGCGCTCGAATTGAATAGCGGAGCAAGACTAGCCCAGCCGTCATACTCCGACCCCCTCCATCACCCAATGCGCCCTCCATACCTTCTCGAACTTCCTCACCCTCCCGAGGCTCCACGATTGGGTTCAGCAATAGAGCCAGAAGTCCAGTAAAAACTTTTGTCGATCTTGAATTCGCGGAACGACCGACTATCTACAAGGGCCTGAATGGCAAGTCTATGAAAGAGGCGGTTCGCTTTGTTATTGTATTGACGGGGAAGAGCATCGGGTAAACAAACAAAGCGATTGAATGCCAACCTTGAATTACCTAGTCAGCGGCATAAAACATTAATTCCGTAAAGTCGACGTACACCTATCAATCCAATCAATCCGAGTCTTGTCTATTTACCCTTGATCATTGACCATTGACCGTTGACCAGCGTGTTGGAAACAGAGAATAGTCCTGTTGTTACCCCTGTGTGGTTGCTCCTTCCTCCCTCCGTCGCTCCTACTTTCTAGAGTAGTTCAACCAATAATATATGTATACACATGCACATAGGTACTCCTTCTGACCCTCATATATCAACAAACAAACCTTTTTCTTATAATCTTTCTAAAACAAAACTATCTTCATAATCCCAGCACTGAGATTAAAACTCTTCATCCTAGAAACCCTCCCCCCAAACCCCCCGGCCCCCCATCTCAATCAAAACACAAGCAAGTTCGTCCGCAACATCTTCGAAAAGTTCGGATGCGAGATAATAAAATAATAGTACATCTGCAGCATTCAGAAAAACCGCTCTCTCTTTTCTTTCATTTTTTTCTTTAAACATGTTGCTCTCTTCTCCTCCCTACTTATATTTTAACACTGCTTCAGCTTTCTGTCTTTGAGGTTTTGTGGAATAGGGGAGTTGGGCGGACGTAACAGAACTGGCATAAATAACCACGTTATGTATAATGTACAGTACTCTCACTAACTCGCACTGCCATCCCCTTTTCGATATTCTCGCTCTTGCAATCTCTCCACGACCCATCCCTCTCCCCTTGGGACTCCCAGTCTAGTTCTCCAACCGAAATTGAGACTTTGCTGTTTGAGTTTTTCTGTTTGTTCGCTGCTGATGAATTTCGTGCTTTTGTTGCGAGGTTGTATATAGGTAAAGGTTGCGTTCTCGGAGATGGTAGAAGAATGGCTTTGAGTTCTTGGAAGATGACAGGGGAAAGGGAAGAAAGGAAAGTAGGTGACTGGCGGTTTTTAAAGAATCTCATCGTCTTACGTGGTGGCAAGGAATATGTTGGCGAGGGTGCTGAAATGGCGTGTAACGTGTTTAGCAAACAATGGGCTAAAGCCAATCACACTCGAAGAACGTAGAACGGAACCTATCAGAGGTAGTCATTCACTCCATGCAAAGTGCTGTTATGTACAGACTGTTGGAAATAGGGGAGATGGTAATATTCGCCTTTCATAGGGCTGATAGGGCTGGGGCCCGCTAGTAGAGTTTTCACCTGCTCGCTCCTAGGTAGACTCCTAACAGGCTGACAGCAACAACCAAAATATCAATATGCCCCCATATGACCTCATATTCCAACACAGACCTCCAACGCTTCCCGCCTTGGTTGCTAGAACGAGCTCACTTACCCGACTTTACGCGAGCGACTTCGCTTCTTACCGGAACGTTGTGCTTCCTCCCCGGCTGCGGAAAGCCCTGCACGTCGACATCCTTCCTGAACAAGAGACAATGGGTTGAGCCGCCGAAGTGAAACATGCCAATCTGATCCCCTTTCTCAACATGCTGCCCCGCTTTGACCGTAATCTGACACGTCGACACCTCCGCCATGCCAACCCCAAGAAACGCCATCAATCCGATAGCAGGGTTATCCGCCTCGATGAAAATGATGGCCCGCGTCGCCGTGGCAGTGATATAGCCCTGTCCCGTACTCTCGCCGCTTTCGTCCGCGCCGTGGGACTCGGTAAAGTCTTCAAACAGTGGCTCCGAGTAGTATGTGCCGTCTTGCACATAGGCTTTGACGATCTTGCCCGTGACAGGACTGTGCCAACGGTGGTAGCTCAGGGCGCTTAGAAAAGCTTGATAGATGGTTCCGCCAACAAAATGCGAGGCCAGGGCGTCGTGTGCTAGCATGTCCATTAGAGAGTATGGCTGGCCTTTGATCCAGAAACGGTCGCGGAGCTTGACTCCATGGGCAGTCTGATAAGGTAGCGACTCGCATGCATTGGCAATAATGTTAGGGTCATTGGGGCCGGCGACGGGTCGTATCCCGTCTCTGAAGGTACGGGTGAAGAATTGGTCCCACGAATTGAAGCCATGGTGTTTTGCATTGGAATCGCAGACAAACATGTCATGAAAAGCGTGCGAGGACTCGCCAACATTTGCCGTAGCTGTCAGGTCTTTGATACCGGTCTCGCCGAACCAGCCCGACGAGTGCGTATCAAGGACTGCGGCAGACGGTGGTGATTGTAGGAACTCGCCCCACGCATTGAGCACTTTTTTGATCATGGCGTTTACTTGAGGGTCTAGGAAAAGGGCAAAGCCACTTGGCGTTCCCATAGGCCAGTCTAACATGACATTGATAGGCAGACCAACCAGACCAACTCTTTCAGACTGGTCGTTCCATGAGGGCGCAGAGGTAAGCATATGATTGAGGACCTGCAGCATATGCTCATAGCTTCGAATCTGCCGCTGGCCTCCGGGATCCTTCGAATAAGGCTTTTTGTTCGGTACTTGATCGAACATGGACGTGAACAGCAGATACAGACGCGTTTCTCCCTCGATCAGGTCTTTGAATTCCTTCAGGACGGGATGTAATTCCTTGGGGTTATTCTCGACGTGATTGACGATGCCAGAGAGCCATTCTTGGTGGACGCGGTGGTCCTGCGGAAGCCATTGTCCTGTCCTTTGCAACGTCAGAATTGGAATACAATGACAGCATTCTCGACCTTTCTTCTCACCGAGGACGCCGATGCTCATCAGGGACGTGATTCTCAGAGGGATCCATGTTGACACGAGGAATAGGAATGGTAACTGCTTGTCAAAACAGCTCAAACGATTGCTGGTCAAGACACGTAGCAGACTGACAATCGCTCAGGAACGTAATTGAAGTTGGCTGGTCGTACGTAGCAAGCTCGTCATATTTCAACCTTCCAGCAGAAAGTTGGAAACTAGGTAGTTCCCGCATCAACCGAAGTACCCTTGGAGTTATCATCATACCTTACCAAAAAGGTCCGTTGTGAACAAACTTCGTACGCCCGATACCTTACCTTACTCCTTACCAGTTCAACCGCAACACCTCGAACCACACATCATCCAAGCTGCCGTATCCATGTGCACCTTAGCAAGCTTACAGTACCTACCTTATTTATGGGCAACGTCAATTAAGTCCCCCAATGGAAATGAAAAGTCGCTCAAACGCGGCATTCTCTCCAAACAACTTTCTATACGGAAACCCTGCAAATGCCAGCTCATGGGCCATGGGTGCCGGTTCCACTGTCGAGTCCTTTCTTTGGCTTGGCAAGATTCTCGGTCAACAGACGAATTTTGCATGTTTTGCCCCTCGTCACGGATGAGGGCTGGTGGTGGGGTAATGGATGATGACGTCGGCGGGGTACGGTACTTCTCCGGGCCGAGCGGGCCGCGGTTGGGCCGGAACAGGGATGTATGAGGTCATGGAGGTCAAACATGGAATGTAGGTAGGTACCTAAGGTACCTTATGGAGTAAAATTCCTTACCCAAGCGTGCCAAGGTAATATATCAGAAGTCTAGTTACAGATACTAAGAAAGCACGCCGAGAAGATTGCCCAGGGAGTTGCAAAACCCCCCTAAACCATTCAAACTCCCAAACCTCTCATGAACCATATCATGCAATATCAGCACATACCAGCAGAAAGAAGTTTCGAGTATCAGTACCCAAAATCCCCCCCAATCAATCTGAACAAAATTCCAGACAATCACTTTTACTCGCATTCACCCCCTTATTTCATCCTTCGCTCCCTAAACTGCGCCCCTCCCCTCCCCTCCCCTCCCCTCCCCTCCCCCACCTCCCCCCTTTGGACCAACGAAAGCTCACTCTTTAATCCTTCCCCATCTCCCCTCTCTCTTCCAAGTCATCCCCCCTCTTGAGCTAGCTCCATCGCTGTTCGCTACCGATATGCTAGACAGTGGTCCTTCTTGATGCGGGGTTGCTGTGTTGAGGCGATCGACGGTGTCGAAGGTTGAGGGCGGTTGGGTTGGTTTGGGTGGTGTGGGTGGTTTGCTAGGGTTGGGGTGGCGGGCTGTCCGTATGATTCTGTGGGGCGATTACTCGGAGTAAATGCGAAGGTGATGATGAGTTTGATGAGTTTGATGGGTTAAGAAATCTGTGAGGTAATATTTTCTGAAATATATAGGGACGAAGGGAGTGAAGTTTGCTGTAGGGGTGGGGATTTGCGATGGCTGTGTTTAGACAACCTGGCGGGAACAGAAGAACAAGAGGGAAGACTTAAAGGAGAGAACTCGGAGCTGAGTGGAGTGTTGATACTGGTGATGTGGTGTTTGTTGAGAGGCGGAGGATAGGTTGGAAAGGGGAAAGGGTAGATGATGGTGAAGGCAACTGAAAGAGCGGACGTGTATGGTGTTTGATGTAGACGCAAGAGAGCCCGCCGCCCCATGACTCACACTAACAAACTGAGAACAGGCAGCCATGCAAGAAGGAAGATTGTGGTTGATTAGGGATCTAGAGAACATGCCATATTTGATGCGGTTCGACCTGGTGGTTAGTGCTGCGGCTTGCCGCCAAGGGGACCTATTTATGACAGCTTGTGAATCAGGAAGCAGCGCAGGTTTTCCCCCTTCAACACCTATTATGTCAACGGTACTCTTTCCTTCGCTCGCTGAACTTTGGTTTTTGATAAGGCTGGTCGTTGGTCTCTTTGCTATTTCTTTTCTCGTATTTCAGTCCCCTGAAGTATAGATAGAGCGAGTGCTTAATTTCGGACGTGTCAGTATAGCTCCAGCGGGGCCGGAGGTAAAGACGGCGTTGCGGTCAGCAAGGCCCGAACATTACAATGTAATGGTGGGAGTAACCAAAACGCACTAGGTTGTGGGAAAATATTTTTGTGTCAAAATGAAGACTCCAAGTCCCTGTTCAGCTTATACCAGGCCATTTCATTACCTGCCAGCCATCATGGCATTCGACAATTATTGTAGTACGCTCCTTTTAGAAGTCAATAATATTTCTTACTCCTCCATCAACTGCTGGCCCAACGGGCGATGAATGCCCCGTGGTGGCTCTATCGTTCGTCTCGGCGCTTCGATACCTTCTGAGTTCCAGCAGCATAGCGTCGTCAATGTTTTCAGGTGTTTCCTGAGGCCTGGACCGCGTGCCTCTGCGTGTCGAGGTAGGGGTACCGAGTCTCGGTAGACTTAGCTTCGACAAGCTAAGGTTCGGCACGACACGTGCGAAGAAGGGTTTGAAAGCCGGCATGCAACTGCACATGACGCCAATGTTGATCTCCATTGTACTACATCCAGGTCAGCCCTCGGGCTCAAGAAGAGGGGTGCATCGAGACAAGCCTCCATATAAAGTATTTCGCGTCAGCTGAATTCTCTCGGACGATATAGACATATCGCACAATCGCTACGGCACAAGTTCTGGATGACAGGTCAGTGTTGCAAACGTGAGCCAAAAGAACTCGGTTAGTTGTGAGCGTACATGGCTCCACTCATGAATATCAGCGAAACACCGGCTTTCTCTTTGCGTGAAAGCTTTAAACGCCAAACGATTGGCTGCGGCAGGATGAAGATGACCAGGTCTGAAAATACATTCATGGAGCCGTACGCAAGGCCCGCTTTTGTGTAATTGATACAATGACCTGGAGTGTCCGGAATCCAGTACTTCGAACGTGGCGAGCAACCGAAGATTTGAGTCCAGAGATTGCTAAAGACGTAGCCGCCAACGAAGAACATTACCAACCAGGTGACATATCGAAACGTCTTGTTGACAGCAAACAGACGGAGGTAGAGTACAAGAATCGACATTTTGTAGCCAAACAAGCTAATTAAGTAAATCATGTCGGCGTCATTGATCCACTGTAAAGAGATCAATCAATCAGCAAGAATTCGTAATGATGCCTCGAGGAGGTTTTGCTAACTTTGACATATGCTGAGTTCTTACTCGAAGGAGAGTCTGGAACTATATCGCGGTCTGTAGCTGTTACTTTGTTAGCAAACGTTTGCCCATGTATCGGCAAGGCATATCACGCGGCTCACATAATCCTACGAGGATACTATATGTTATGCAGAAAATCTATTGCAGAATCATTGACATTGCAAAAGATAAGCAGTGATGGATATCTATTTACCAACGTGATCGTGGCGGTGTCTAAAATGTCAGCTCATGATAAAAAGGGAGTTATGGTCGCTTACAGTCATCCCAACCTAAAGAATGAAGGACAAATACTCGTAACCATATGCGAAGAGCAATGAAGAAGATTGTGAGGATAGGTAGCACGATACATGTTGCCCAGATAATGTGATCGCGACTCGAGTGACCAACAATCACGGCCATTCTGGTTTTGCTGATTGATTATGTGCCAAAGAACGAGGGAAATCATGATCAAAGAAATACTTTGGCATTGTACCTGTAAATAAGTACCCAATTGACGCACAAGGCTCAGAGAATGCAGGTTCGACTGGCCGACCGACCAAGGCTGTCATTGTGCAACCATGGATCGAATGTTACTTTGTTTTTCTCGAAGGAAATTTGAGGACCACTGAAGGTTCTTGATGAGTTTTGACAGGTTTGCATGCCCACCAACGAAGACAAGCGGAAGATCGGACGCTCCTTTCAGATGATTAATATCTACAAGACACCCAGTGTATTACCATCTTCAGCTATCCGAAATATCTTGCAAAAGAAACCGAGCCTGACAATTTGATGGTGATCGATGCTGCTAGAGAGATCGGAACTCAAAGTTTATAAAAAGTAAGGCTAGTGCGTAATCGTGCAGCAGAAATACGGACAAAGATGTCGTACATGGACAAAACAGGAAGTTCGCCCGTCTTCCCGGGAGGGCCGACACGCATGTAGCTCGTCCTAGAATCAGCCCTTGAGCATTCAGGGCTGCACTCCGTGGGCTCGCAGTGTAATTGCTGGTATCTTTGAATAGGATGCTGGGTAAACAGGATAGGACATAATGTGTCTTGTTCTGGCAAATTCTTCTCATGATGATTTGCCGGCTGATGAGTAAAACATTCAATCAAGTTATTGCTAAAGCAAAGATGCATTGAGCAATCCTGCCTGCCGGTCGTTGTATGAGGGACATCCAAGTGACTCCACTTCCTTATAGACTCGTGAAGTCAATTAATGAGATGATTGGTACCACTGCAGCCTCGCTGCCAATGGAGTACCGCTGCGCATGCGCGTTGCCGAAGTTTCTCGGCCGCTAGAATATCCCCCACAACGGACAATCCGAGAAGGTCGGTTTCCTTGCCGATTGGGTTGAGTGGGCGAAGCTGAGATGCGTATCAAGTGGCCTGGAAGACCTACACCAATCAATCCTGTCAGAGGAGCACCAGATTCGCTTAAGGGACCTGCAATGACTCAGGTCTCGCCAAAAGACTGGAGAAATATACTGCATGATATCTCGTGAACGAGTCGAGGCTGAAGCTTCTAAGACGCCGAATATGTGCTTTTGATCGCCGATCATAATACTTCTTGTGTAGTAGGGGGATGGGAGAGTATTGGTTCAGCTGCAAGTCTGAGAGAGATTCTGGGACGGTAAGACAAGAGTCTGCAGAGCACCAACATTGAGAAGAACAGAGACAGAAAGGTATCAGCTTGTCATTGCTGTGCAAAGGCTAAAGAGGTGCCCTGACGTGGTTAAAGGTACCCCGGATACTTGAGGTTACAGTAGTCGCGAATACTGTACTGTAGAGAGTACAGTACTGTAACTAGACTGCCACACTGCCAGCTAATTCTTAGCGAGGCCAGTGCCGCTTCGGAACGGGAACCTATCGTTGTATGCAAAAGTCTGGTTCAGTTTTCGGGTTTTAGCGAATTTGGCGGGGAAAACACACAAATCAGCCTCAAATTTGGTGCAAATAGAGCAAATACCTAGATATCATCTTCACACCCTCAAAACACCCCAAAGCTTCATTTTTGAAGCTATACAAATCTCAGTCTCACACGAAGACAATTCTGAATTCTATCTATCATGTCTCAAGCTCTTACTCAGAATCTTAGAGACGAGATTCAATTTCACCTAGCTCGTTGTTAGGGGCCAGCATAGAGCGAGTCATATGGGTGTAATGTAACGAGTATATAAATGCTAAGGAAGGAAAGTATCTAGAAGGGAAGAGCCGGCTATCTATATGACTCAGGAGAACATAAGCTAACCCTGAATAGGGTTGGCCTCGGAACAACCCTATAGCCTAGCGGCGAGCGGCCGGCGATAGTCATCAACATAGCCACCAACATAGCTACCAACATAGGTGCGTAGCTAGGATCGTAACATTACCCCCCCCCCTTCAACGATTCATGTCCGCATGAATGTATTTTCTTAGCCTTGTGTAGAATCGAAATGCCTATTGTAGCAGGCTCACTATGCGAGGTAGAATGATGCCATTGTAGCAGGCTCACTAGTTGCACATGGACGTATGACCAGGTCCACTGGTGGGTAGGGCGATGAGAGTGGGTAGGCCATCGCATTGACCGTGCCATTGAAGCAGGCTCACTAGTTGCACGTGGACATTTGACCAGATCCACTGATAGGTAGGGCGATGTGGGTAGGTAGATCATCGCGTTGACGGAAGGCGCCTTTGTAGCAGGCTCACTATTTGCACGCGAACGAGTCGGCAGACCGATTCACTGGTTGGTAGAGCGATGTGGGTAGCTGGGTCATCGCATTGACGGAAGGTGCCATTGAAGCAGGCTCACTAGTTGCACGTGAACTCGATGACGGGCCAGGTCCACTGGTAGGTAGGGCGATGAGGGTGGGTAGGCCATCGCATTGAGGGTGCCGTTGAAGCAGGCTCACTGGGGTTTCGGTATAGGAACAAGCTCAAAGGTTTGCTTGTTGCCGAAGGCATTATCGTGCCATTGTAGCAGGCTCACTAGTTGCACATGAACGGGTAGGCGGACCGGTTCACTGGTGGGTAGAGCGATGAGGGTAGGTGGGTCATCGCATTGACGGTGGGTGCCATTGAAGCAGGCTCACTGTTGAGGTTTGCTCATCGAGGTAGAGACTTCACGCAGTCCTTGACTGGCCTCTTTGATTGCTCTTTGGGGTAGAGGCTTCACGCAGTCATAGACTGGCCCCGTTTGATTGTTCAACAAATCCGAAGAATCCCTTGCGAATCTGAATGAACGGTTAATCCGCTGATCTTTGATCTAGTCGGATGATTCCGATCGTTTGTTTATACTCGCTGATCAGCGCACGAGTCCGAATCTTTTGTTTATCCTTGCTGAATCAGCTCACGAGGGGAGAAAGATGAGTGCTGCTGACGATTGCAAGCCGGCTAGACCAAATGTCGATAGTGGGTTGAAGGATCGACAGAAGCACTCGGAGGTCGATGCAGATTATTTCACTTCGCCTGTAACGAAGGAGCATTTATATAATGTTAGGGGCCAGCATAGAGCGAGTCATATGAATGTAATGTAACGAGTATATAAATGCTAAGGAAGGAAAGTATCTAGAAGGGAAGAGCCGGCTATCTATATGACTCAGGAGAACATAAGCTAACCCTGAATAGGGTTGACCTCGGAACAACCCTATAGCCTAGCGGCGAGCGGCCGGCGATAGTCATCAACATAGCCATCAACATAGCTATCAACATAGGTGCGTAGCTAGGATCGTAACACTCGTGACGATAGCACAACGTTCATACACAAAGTCACTCATGTTATCAGACAGCAGATCAATCGTATGCGTAAAAAACATCTTCATTTCAGCGATGTGACGTCTGTGCTTGATACGATTGATAGATCGAAGATTCTGAGTGAGTATCATGCTCAGAAGCTTCTTGACTTTCTCAGTCAACGATTCATCGTCTATCAAAATGACATGATCTGATTTCTGTACGACGAGTTTGACATTGTCATCAGTCAAAGCACGATCAGCAGAATGCTCAAACAAGCTAGATACAACAGAAAGATTGCTCAAAGAGTTGCTGCTGAGCGCGATGAGAAGCTTCGCAGCGAATGAAAACAACGACTTATGAGCTGAACTTCTGATCAGCTAGTCTTTCTTGATGAAAGCGTTGCTTATGAGCGAACAGATAAACTCAATTTTCTTCTCTACTTTCTAGTCATGTTAATGCTTACTCATTAGCTGATCAAAAGTATGACTGAGTCTCGATTGATTTATTTCTGCACGTCATTCAAAGTCTAAAACAATTGAAAAGATGAAGCATTTTATCAGCGTTTTTCATTGATGAATACATTGCATGAAAGATGCATCATGACTTCATAACAAAAGAGATTTTTCTGAACTTCATGCAATCACAGATGCTTTTTATATGCAATTCTGAAGAGATAAAATCACATTCAGTGATGATCATGAATAATGCTAGAATTCATCAATCAGCAAAGCTCAATGAGCTATGTGAAAGCTTTGAGATGCATCTTGTCAAATTGTCATTCTACTCATCTGATTATAATCTTATAGAAAGTTCATTTTCAATGTTGAAAGCATGAATAAAAGAAACGACAAGCTTGTTTAATGATATGATGAATTTAATGAGAGATTTGATGAATTTCTAAAAATAGCAGTCAGATCACAAAGAGAGCGAGTTAATGATTCTGAGACACTTTTTCATCTGACTGATATAGTTCATATATTCAGATGATATTTAAATATAAATAGATTCATTGTAGTCAAGCTCATCATGTTGCTTCTTCGCTATTTCTGAATAATCATCTAAAGTGTTCTTCATCTTCTTCATTTTCTTCAAACTCTTCTCTTCAATCAATATTTGCAAGATTGAAATCTTGACTTGAGACTTTAAAGCAGATCTTTGAGCTTGAGCATTATATAAATGACTTCATGTTTGCATTGTTGAAATACAAGCTTGCTAAGCTGATGTAAAAGATTTAAAGCGTGCTGTTGATGTATCTTTAATCATTGATTCAAATGAAAATTTGTCATTTGAATCAGAATCTCTAGAGCAAGCATACTTGCTGACATCACGAGTCAGCTGTATATCAATGTCAGCAAATATGTTTAAGCTCTTTCAATGACTTTCATCATGCTCTTTTCAGCTTTGTATCGTTTGTAAATCATAATATTGAGCATTCAGCTCATTGAAAACGTGTCAAAAAGAACGTGCTTGAATGTTATTAACTTTGAAAACATGTCAGAAAATATAATCATGAAGATCATCGTTCTGAACAGAATTGCTAGAATGAACAAACAATGTATGTTGATGTCAATCGAGCATAGAAGAAGTCTCAATCTTCTTGAGCATCTTCAGCTTATTGCAACTATTCACGTGCTTTTGTTGATTCTTTCTTTTTTGTTTAATTCTTCACTCTTCGATCTTTCTTTTTTCTTCAGCTGTTGTTCTTTGTATCATCTGCAACATCAATACATCTGTTATGCTGATTGATTCATTCGTGATCTGCGATGACTGTATAAAAGTAAACGACGATGTAATAACTGAAGAAGATGCTGAGAAAGAATTGACATGCTTGACTTGAGATTTCACTGTCATCAAAACTTTGATCAGCGTTCTTGAAGATTTAATAAGTGATGCAGACTCATCATCTTTACTGATTGCTTCTGATCAGCATATTATATGATCAGCAGTTAGTCAATGATGAATGTCTGACTCGTTGATTCAACAATACTTTTTCTTATTATGACAGTTTTCTTTGCAAATTCAACTCATCTGAAGAACTTTCATTTATTCTACAATGTCTGTACGAAGTTAATCACACTCATTGACTTTCTTCTTCAGCTTCGCTGTTTGAATGAATGATATCTTCATCGCTGAAAGCTCAGCTATGAGCGCTGAAAATGCAATATCAGTCTTATCGCGATTGAAAATGAGTTTTAAATTAATGTTTACATTCTTTTTGTCTGCTGAATACTTCTGTCGAATATTCGAAGTTACTTTCTCTCAAAAATCGTGCAGTGTCAAAATCATTCACTCATTCTTCTTTATTAAATATCAGATGATGATGATTTTTATAAATACTAGCACACACTTCAGATCAATGAAATCAACATGCTCAGAGCATTTATGCATCTGCTCTTGATGCAGATCTTGAAGATTGACATCGTTCTCATCATTTATAGTAATTTGCAAGACGTCACTGATGATGAAAGTAATTTCATACTTGATTGTCATGTTCATGAATGATCTGAGCGATTCTAACGATGACTTTGACTTCGTTGATTCTCATCTTTTCATCAATGCAGTGAGCTTTGTGAATTGATTTGAAGCTGCTTGAGTCTTAAACTGATTGTCATTTAGATTCTTCTCATTCTCATTCTCATCTTCAAATCAGTTAAGCTTCGCTGATGATGACATACACGCTCTTCAAGTAACAAGAGTAGCAGCAGTCTTAGCGACAAAGATCACAAGCTCGCTCGAGATGAGTGCGTTTACGACTTGAGAGATCTGAGAAATCTTGAAAGAGTTAGATTGAGAGATCTTGAAGAAATTAAGCCTGAGCAAAGAAAGATCTTCTACATCTGAAAGCGTCGAAAGTGAAGAGATCTCTGTCTCTGAAGAAAGTACGATAGAATTCTTAGATACGATAGAATTCTTAGATACGAGAGCGATTTTGCGTGTCTTAGAAGTCTTGAATGCATCTAGATGAAGCAGAGTCTTGAAGAGAGTTCTTTTGCATTCGATACGCCTGAGAGACATTCTGACTATCTAGAATTGCTCTCGTGTGAGACTGAGGTTTGTATAGCTTCAAAAATGAAGCTTTGGGATGTTTTGAGAATGTGGGGATGATATCTAGGTATTTGCTCTATTTGCACCAAATTTGAGGCTGATTTGTGTGTTTTCCCCGCCAAATTCGCTAAAACCCGAAAACTGAACCAGACTTTTGCATACAACGATAACTTCCATCACTGAGCTGCCAACATCATCAAACGACCTTATCTGGTGTCCTGGTGTCTCTCTCTTTCTTTCTCATCTCTACCTCGAACTCGACCTTCTGCTCTTTCGCACATCTCAAGTCACATAGACTTTCTTCGCAATTTCAAATACATAAGCCATAAAGCACCAAGGCATACTATAGGATCAAGAATCAAAGGATATGCTCTGCTACTGGGATAAAGTCTTTGTTGTTCAATTCACAATCCCGAAAACCCAAATGCAAGAAAGGTGGATTCCATCTATCATGGCTGATGGTGTTAATGAAGAATGCCGAGTTCGATGACTATTTGAGGCTTTTGGAGAATGAACGATTCCACTGGGATACTACTCGTGGCTAAGAGAACACTATAGTCCATGCTCTGGCATGACGAGGTCGAGTTTAGGGATCTTCAAGTTCCTTCCGACCCCGAGGTCACCAACCTTCGCGAGGTCTTTTTCAACAAAGCGCGACCTGTGTAGTGCACCCAAACTCATGTTCAATAAGGGCTTTCAGCCGGAGGCGTTATTCTTGCCAAAAGCCTACGCTGGCCATCTATCCAATAGACAATACCTGTATGTGCGGTGACTCTGTTATCCCATACAACGACGGTTTCCTCTTCCTATTTCACTCGCGCCTGGGAGTTCGCGACGTATGCGCTGCGATCAAAAAAATTGAGCTGCGCATCTCTCTTCGCCTTCTTGTTTCCGACAATGTGTCGAGTAATGAGTAGAGTTAAAGGGACAGCTCAGAAGTGCTTACCTTGGGGATTAATATACATAATTGTCTCCGGTCGCAGCGCGAGTTCGTACAAGAGGGTTTATATTAGCCATTGGTCTCCTTCGCACAGTACCATCCCTTTGGACACTTGCTATCTATTCTATACCTGAGTGCAGCGCCTTTAGGCCCATAAAGTCGCTCTCGGAACCAGGAGACAACCTGGTATACGCCTCGACTTGGTTCGCAAACAGCGTTTCGCCACTGGTTTCTTGCTTGGTGAGTATGTAAAGAAACGTTGTTCTTTGGAGGGTGTTCTCCATATATTGCATCAGAATGTCAGGCAACAGACGAAGTGCGACCGGCAAAAAAAGCATGCGTAGGTGGGTCGCTAGCGCGGCGATGGACTGGGTAAATTTCTGGATCCCTTGGATGTCTTTTAGGACTGTGCAGCAATCAGTCTACATTGAATCCAATTATTCTCTAAAATCTACTTCCCACTTATGGGACGAACGTAATGTTTGCCAGAGTAGCCGCCATTTTCTAACGCCTTGCGAACTGGCAGGTCCGCGAAATCCTGGTCACGAAACGCTAGGATCATACGCTTCGCTATAAGGAGTGTCAATCGATCTTTGCCGTTGTCGGTCAGTGAGCTGATCTGGATGCCAGAGATTTCTGATCCCATCGTGGGAGTGAGATTCTTCTTTCGCACGCCAGACTTGAGAACGTCGGGAACTTTAGGATTGGTGTCGAGGCCATGCTCATAGTGCTTGAACTGCTGAGGAGCTTCCTATTTCTGGTTGTGGTTTAGGTGGGCATGTAATGTTGATACTGCTGAATTGATAACTGGGTGTAATTAGTTGACCATGTTCTTGCAGCTTACCTTTCCCGCCTTGTTCTTCTCTGTTACTATTGTTTTCGAGTCTCTAGAGAAACCTGACCGACACTTGAATGCTCTAGCTTTGAGTCTTTAAGTTCATCCGCAATTGGTGCCTTCCTGGTCGACAAAGAGATTATGTCAAGGTCAAGTCTCAGTCAACAATCGTTCAAGACGTATGAATATGTATTTAGCTCGTAGATTGGGTTCTTCCGGACGCATCTCTGATAAATCCGAGGTGGTATATGCACCGTCCCATCATCGCTATGGTTAAAGATTGATCTACTTCTCCCGCTAATTGAAATCATTCCCCCAGTGCCGAATTTCCAGAAGGAAATCGCTCCTCGCCACTAGAGCTCTTCTCTATCCCCACAGAACCTGCCATCTTTCACTCTTGCGAAAAACCATCAAAGTCTCCCAAGCTCCTAGAATCAGTATCGTCCATCCTGACAGCTATGCCGTGTCAACGTAAAAGCTCAAGGTTTCATATTTTCAGATTTCTCAAACACCCCTATCACGTCCTCGCCCCCCCAGGTTCAGTCGCAATCATCCTCGTCCTCGTCGTCCACCGACCTATCGGCCGCCTTCTCAAGAACCCTCACCATATCCTCAAGCCCACATTCGATCGCAAGCATCATCGCCGTCTTCCCTTGCACATTCCAAACCTCAGCATTAGCCCCGTGCTCGAGCAAACCAGCCAGCCGCCTCCCACTGCCCGTTCTTCACGGCGACCATTAGCGGCGTGTCGGAAGCTTTTAAGCCCTTCTTCTTCTTAATCAAACCTCCCGGGCTGAACCCCACTCGCTCATTCACGTCACTGCCATGCTCGAACAACACCTGCAGAATGTCCAAGCGTCCTTTCTCGGCGGGCCACTTGTATGGCGCCGGATTGAGCTACAAGCGCTCCGTGCTTGAGAAGTAGTGTGGTGAATGCCCAGGGGAGTTTCTGGGCGGAGAGCCGTAGATGGTAGCCTGGTCCTGTGTAGCCGTTACATTGGCCGTTTGGGTGTCAGCGCCGTGGCTTGGCAAGTAAGTTGCATGATCGAACTTTTTTTCTGTGGAGGGACTGCGAAAGTGGGTCGCCAGCATGTCCTAGAACTAGATTTACGGTTTCAGGCATTGCAGTTACGAAATGGCGAAGGACAACAAGATTGCCGCCAAAAGCCATTAGTAGTCTCCATCAATTAGAGTAAGTTTTGCTGAGGTGCAGGCCACTGGTAAAGGGAAACCCGGCGTGTGGGGGCTGAAAACTGCAGCTCTAATTTGACTGGTCGAAGACACAATCCTATTTAGGCGCTGGCTGCCCGTATCAAGGCTTTGAATAAATATAAGACGACTGATCATACTCCTGCCGCCCAGAAGTGTTTCAAACATACTCGGACGTTCCCAAATTGCTCACTCTTGCGTCTAAAACCGTCTCAGCTGTACAATTCCGCTTACTCAGAAATCCGTTGCTTCGATGACCTTATCGCTCGTGTCGAAGCTTTAATGACTACGCATCACGCGGCATTCGACTTTTGGTAGCCCAATGCGCCGGTCAAGCCATGGAAGATGGTGTGGTGGCAGGGGGAGCTTACCTCTTAAGTATAATTGTCAGACTAGGTACCGGCCGCTGGTATTGCGTTTGACTGGTTTCTAAGGCCAGGGACGTAAGAGCTCCGTGCTGAATTCTAAATAAATATATGCTGTTATGTTCAAACGGGTTTGAAGGCCACCTGAGCACACTATAAGGATAACGAAAAGCACATGCTCAAGCACAAGATGATGCTCCTAGGCTGTCTAGCAAATTCCAATCAAGAGGAATATCACCCTCGCCACTCCAACTATGTAAGCATTGATCGATGAGTCCCTACGCAGATAGCATTCAGTAAGGCTCAATATAGCAGTGAACTCTCAAGGCTTACCCAATCAATGTCATCCCTTTCACTGAATAATGTGTTCAAAGTGTCTGCGGAATTGGAATCTAAGTGGGTGTCATTACCCACGGAAAATTCCTGCCCTGGACTATTTAACCCATTTGTTTTCCACAGCGAGCTTCCTGGGGAAGTCCCTGCTGTTCCAATCACATCGCCTCCACCTATTGAGGTCTGCCATACACTCGACATCTCATGACATACATTTCCCGGGGTAGGTGGGACGTTTGGTCTTGGTACTTTTGAGAGCATGACTGCGAGAACGTTTGAAGCACGGCGTGCATCTCGAGAAACTGCTCTCCTTGATATCCAGATATCATGTGATAGTCTCAACGTGTCGTATTTCTTGACTTGAGCCTTCAAGTCTTCTGGAGATGTGGCCGCAGGATTGTTATGAGACTCGTATAGGTTAAGGCAGGTGATCATCGCAGCCAGGAGAAAGTCCTGCCAGGTCAAGCTCGAAAGCATCCACTTATCCTTTTCGAGTTGACCTCCTGGCTGACATGCGGTATGTAGTTCAGCTTGATGTTCCAAAATCTGGAGAGCTGCATTAATACAGACTTCATGAGAGTAGTCAAAGTTTGGATTCGATCTATCGTGGCTGAGGTGTTTTCGATGCAAGACGCAGAGACTCTTCAAATACAACAGATCAATGTTTAGTCTGTGAAATATCATGTAAGCCTGATCTGTGAACGATGAGCTCAATGGTCTTATTCGAAGACTGGGGGGAACATCTATGTGCGTTTCGTGAAGCTCATTATCAAGTTTCATGGTCTCTTCATATGGTAAGGCTTTGAAAGACAGTGCATGCCGAATGACACGTCGGAATGTTCTCGCTAGTCGACTCTTGTAACAATAGTATAACATTGGCGTTGGATCAGTTGGTGGCCGAGAACATGGGAGAATCTTGCAGTCCTCATCAAAGTCTGTATCGAACAGGTTGCTCGGAGGCTCTGCGTCACATTCTTCCTCGTGTATGATCGCGGGCAACCCGGCCTGGAAAGAGAGAAGAAGCTCGAAGTTCCCCAGGATGAAAAAAGTCCTTCTCCTCATTTCCCCTTCAAAGGGAGAAATGTTGGCAAGATGGCGAGGATCCCTGTGATATCCCATCCTTATAGCAAGACGTACGCCGATTCCCATGATCATCCAGGCATCCGAATCAGGATCTTCCTTCTGCCTATACTTACAAGATGCGTATAGAAGCACGGCTTCTACGGAATACGGTCTAGCCTTGTGGTATTTACCTGAGACAAGAGCCTGGCCGGCTCTCGCGAAGAACGCTGGTCTCGCGAGATCGTTAGAAGAAGTAAGACTTTCCAGGCCACTAGCTTGTTCAATCTGCGAGCCGATATGCAATACCGAAAAGAGCATTGAGATCCAGAGGAAAGAGACCGAAGAAGGATCAACCCAAAAAGATTCGTACTAAAGATGATCAGTACCTCAACATAATAACGAGGTTCAAGGAACATGCCTCTCTTAGAAACTTTCCGCTGTGAATGATCGCTATGGCAGTCAGTAGAGGTTTTTTAAACCGGAGCGGTGTGCTTACGAATTTCAATGTACCTTGCATTGAAGTAGGCAGAGAGTAGCTTGTCCACCATAGTTCTTGGTGGTAGAGAGTTGCAAACATCCATCAGCGTCAGCGATTCAGTTCTGTCTAGAACAATATCAGGACCATTCGGAAGTGCGGATGATAATGTTTCCTCATTATCATCAGTGTCAGGTTCAAGGACGCTTTGAATATCTTGAATCTTGAGAACGTAAGCTGTGTATCAGAAGCTTTTCGATAACTAGAGACAGACGTTTTGCAATAATGTTACCCAATGGGTGGCGTCAAGGTAATTTGTTTCTGATCCACGGACATCCAAATGCCCTTCCAAACGCGTCTCGGCGTTTTCTGGTGAACTGTGGTTGGAGAGTTCCCTTGACCGCTGGTTGACTGTCACATTCTGGGAGGACCTCTTCCCACTGCAATTCTCTGAATACTCTTTGGTACTTTGCATGAGACTAGTAACCATTTCCTCAAGCTTCTGTAAGCGAATCTGTGCTTCAGAAGCCCTGGATCCCCCATCAGATCTATCACGCCTATTTCGGCCGCCATTGAAATAGCTGCAAGAAGCTGCATCCCCTCTCTTTGAGCATGATATACACGGTACCTGTCGGTCACATTTTGATCTGTAACGACAGTGAGCGGCCAATGGTGCATGTTCGAGCACTAAATGAGACTGACTTCCGCGTTCTACAAGCCATGCAAGATACCGGCTGCCGATTGCGTTTCGTTACTCGGGACTGTAATCCACTGTTTGTAGCATCGGGCTTCGCTATTCGGAACACGTTTTGGTGTTGGGACATCTCAGACATATTTGATGGATGACTGTAAAATCTCAGATGACATATGAGTCGTCTATACAGAGGTAAGCTGCTTAGATAGGCGGCTCGAGAAATGTGCAAGTAGTGTAACGCAGAAGAGGTATTGCATCAAAGGGTAAGGAATAATGTGATAAACCTGTTCCGAACATCCGAGTGGTGCTTCACTCCACGAGAGAGAGCATAAACTAAGTCGTAAGATATATTATAGCCCAAAGGTTCCAACCCTTCAAGCAAGGCCAGCGTCTATCCTGATACCTACGAACCTTTGATCGTTCTTTGGGCAAGGAATTGCAGACTATTGAGTTTTTTGTCTGTAATTGCAGGTGTTCGTAGACTACGTTGAATTATAGCCCTAATGCTACGACAATGGCGAAGCAGTAGACCGTAATGTGTAAAATTACCTTAGGTACAGCTGATTGCCTTGTCAGGTGGAATGATGTCAAGAAAATCCTTCGTGCTAAAACATTCTCTGCTACTGAGTGTGTTCTTCACCAACGTTCGTAACAACGATTCGACCGTGTAGACTCGAGCTGATATTTTGGGATGATTAAAATCGAGGTGCGAGCGTGAGGCTGCCAAGCTGTGTGGTGTGACGAAGGATACCGGATGGACCGGTCTCTCAAAGTCATACTTACCAGGATTTGATCTATCTGCTTCGACCTTGAGCGCGTTTACCGAGCATTCAAGGATGGCAGGGACTTTTTGACTCCCTTAATTGTTGCCTACGATATTCGCAAGCTCGTCGAACTAGGATCAATGCCCTCGAATATAGATTTCAGAAAGCCTCACTATGATGGTGAAATGAAGTCTACGTTCATGGGATATACAAAAGATTGATCGTGCTGGATAGTCGAAAGCTCGTGGAAACAACAAAGGCCAGTGCAGTATAGCGCATCATGTATGTGACCGAAGTGAACCATTTCACTTTCTCATCACACATCGGCTGTGGTTTAATGATCTTCTGCACTCTCTAGTGGTGATCCAGCTGCCGCTTTCGCTTACACCAGAACCACAAGTTTACTTGTGGGCATACCATCCCTCAACATATCAATGCCAGCCCGCAGATGCTCGAGTCCCTTCTCAATGGCCTTTACTCTTGACGCCGTCTTGAGTTTACCGCCTGTCAGGGTTGCTGGTTGAAAGTTCTTCATGGATTGCCTTGCCTACGCCCCCAAGTCCTGCAGGGATCGAAGAACCATAGACTGTCATGATGTTAGTGCCGGCCGCTGTTTTGTCCGACCATGACAGCATCCTACCCTGCTTGACCCTTACTGTCGCCAGGATGTCCTTAGGTGCTTTTTGCGCTGAAGCAATGAAGCCGCCACGGAGTTGCGCAAGGGCTGCACCTATCATAGTGCTGTCGCGGACCTCAATTGCTGGAATCACGTTCGTGGATGACCAGAAAATCTGTAAGGGTTTCATGCCATCATCGGCACCTGTCAGATTATTGACAATGCTAGGGCTGCTAGATTCCGAAACTACTTTGGCACCGAGATTCGTACAAATGTCGGATTTTTCTCGACGCTGTTGTGACGGCGTCATGTTGGAAGCTACGGCGAGTTACTTAGCGGACCTACCCATACTCGAGCTTCCACCTCGAATAAGGATGGTTGTGCCGAGCTTCTTAGTGCTTATGCTTGGGTACCACAGGGCCAAAAACTCCCTCTGATATACGCCATCAGCAGCAGTAGAGCGCGCTAAAGGTATTACGGACGCAGCCTCATATGTCGTGCTATCTAGGTGAGGGCTGGTGGCACTCGCTGGGACGGCAGCAAAATTATGAAAGCCTGAGTTCTCCGACTTGCCAGTCTTGAAACTAAGGGCATGCGCAAGTATACGTCGACTCTCACTAATATCGGCAACGCCTTTGCTAAGCTCAATGGCTTCGCCTGCGAGATCACTGCCGAAAGTTGTGGGCCACTGCTGAACGTACAATCCAGAGTCTTGCCTTAATTCAAGCAATCGGATTGATTGCGATAGCATGGCTCTTAACAAGAACCTCTCCAGGCCCAGGCTTGCCCACATCAGCTAGACCGACTCTGAGTTTCCTGAATCCCGTCCATCTAAGCGGCCTCGTTTGTCGATAACATTGTGGAAGTTTGGCTTCCCTCTATCCCTGACTTGCAAGCTGTTGAAGGTAGCGTCTGTGTGAACGTCGTTGAAAGAGTCAACTCTAATGCTGATATTGTTCTTCGATGGTTAGAGTGTAAGAGAAGACACGGAAGAGCATCTAATACTATGACGCATTGATTCGGCATATCGCGGCTTTAAGAAATTTCCCGTTTAAGAATTACTGGATTCGGCAGTCCTTAAATCCACCCTGACTTGTTTTTCTTCCAGTGATTGTTCTGTAGCTGTACATATATAAACTATAACATCGCTACCTCAACAACCAAATATTGGGGTTTCAGATATTCCAGAGATCTGAGACCTTTGGTCCCCCGTCATGGCAGTCCTCCTTACAGGTGGCACGGGTAAGACCTCCGTACGCCTAGCGCGCTTCTTGCAAGATGCAAAGATTCCCTTCCTCTTGGCGTCTCGTAAGGTAGAGGCTGAAGCTCCATCTGGAATGTCGGCGACAAAGTTCGATTGGCTTGACTCCTCGACATTCGAGAATCCTTTTCAGTACAAATTCCCCAACGGCCAGAGTATTTCTGCAGTTTACCTCGTTGCGCCTGAAATATCTGATCCATCACCATCAATAACAGCCTTCGTCGACCTTGCAATCGAAAAGCATGGCGTCAGAAGATTCGTCCTCCTAACCGGCAGTACGACGGAGGTCGGTGGGGTCTATGTCGGAAAGCTGTGGCAGCACTTGGTTGATCTTGGTGTCGAGTATTGTGTGCTCCGTGCGACTTGGTTCATGGGTACGTTTTCGCCAAACACTCCAGACTATCAGTGAACATTCTCCGGCTGACGGAATGGAACTAGAAAACTTCTTAGAGCAGCAGTATATTGCATCGATCAAAAACGAAGGCAAGATCTATACTGCGTGTGGGGACGGCCAAATCCCATTCATCAGCGCCCTGGATATCGCAGCCGTAGCATTTCGCGCGCTTACCGATGCGAAGCCACACAACACCGATTATAGGATCCTTGGGCCTGAGCTGTTAACCTACGATGAGGTATACCACTGTTTCCGCCAACACCCTTGCGCTGACAGTCTTCGTGCAGATCGCCGGAAAACTCAGCAGTGGTCTGGAACGCGACATCGTGCACGTCAAACTCTCCGAGGAACAAAAAGTTCAATGGTTCCTCGACTTGGGTATGCCGAAGCACTACGCAAAATTCCTTGCCTTCCTTGAAGCCCGTAGTGCTACTGGAATGGAAGAAAGGTCGAATGATGCGGTGCAGAGGGTGACCGGACGGCCACCGATGAATTTCGATGCGTGGGTGCAACAGAACAAGACAGCATTTCAGTGATTGATCTTAAAGGTGTAATTCGTTATCTCACAAATCTGATATCTCACTCTCACTCTCACGAATACTCTGTCGATGCATGAAAGGAACAAGTCATTGACTGAAACATGTGAAATATCTTGCTGTTTACTAGAGCATAAGAAGATCGATGAACCCCGGGTACTATTTACATTCTGGGATACCTAAACATCTAATCGCATTCGCACTAGCTGCCTCATAGCTCCGAACATTCACCTAGCAGATTACCATCCATCAAAGGCCGGTCCCCAGTTATGACCGTACTAAACGGTGATTTTTAGAGTCGAATACTACCTAAATCATATTGTCTCGCTCGCTCAACAACCAGCCCCCTTGAAGCTGACCCGCTCAGTTCTTCCGCAGCACTGTCACATTTCCACAGCCTTGCAGGTTCAAAGTCTCGCGTACCGATTTAATCCAGCAACGGCGTTCTTCGTCGAAAGGACTACCAATGACTCGTTGGTTACCCCAGCAGCCGTCTCTACGGTGTGCATGAATATATGCGTCTTCGCACAACCATCTCATTTGCAAGTAAAGCTCCCCACCTCGAGCTTACCAGGCACTCCCGTTTCTGTCCCTTACTATACACCCCTTTAGTATAACATACGCACAACACTGTCTGCTCAGCGGCCCCTTAACTCTGCAGTTATCCTTAGGCGAAGTATAGAGAGCGAGAAATCAGGTCATAATATCTTGATGTAGCAGAAGAAGTCCAAGGAGAGGAATACGTATAAAGAGCTGCAATGATGGACAAGTGGTTAGCTAATCATGACTTCTACCAATCTATACTATCAACATAGGAATCGGATTGGCGAAAGAGAAACCGGGAAGATTGCCTGCTAGCAGCCCTTGAAAGGAGCGAGCCATGCTTCCGCTTCTGCCCGTTGCTACACCAGCAAAACAAAAAGCCTACTATAGCCACTACAACCCCCCTTCTCTGAAATCCCAAATCCCACCCCCCACGCCATCCCTATCGAGCAGCATTACTGCTCACAGTAACAAGATACCAAGTCACAAAACACCCCGTCAGCCATCTCTCCCTCAACCATCACTTCCCCCACCAACAGAACCCAGCCAAACCCCCTTCATTCAAAAGAATCCAAGAATAAGAAGTTCCGATCATGCTCGTATGCCCGTCTGAAAGTACGCCCACATCTCCGTTGAAGAGCTTCTCCTTGCTGGTCGACTAGAAGCAGCGGCTTCAGCTGAGTTGGCGCTATAGGTTTGGCCGTTTTGTACATGTCAGCTATTTGACTCTGAAATCGCTCGAAATCATTTTGATCGTACTCAAAATATTGAGAACATCGATTCATAAGCAAAGTTTTATGGACCTTCTCATCGTCTGAATTCGACGACACCATCTCAGCAATCTGATCGGATTTGAACCCAAGCTTCCGTGCTAGTGCTGCTAAATAGTGTCACGTGGTCGGATCTGACTTCTCGAACACTGGTGTATTCTCATCATCCTTCTTTCTCGAGCATTCCTGAATAAGTTTAGTAAAATGGCGCCACGTGTATAACCATAATTGCCAGTAACCCAGCTTTACTTGGTCGACTGAACGGTCAGTTTCGACTCGAAAGAACGTTTCCGAAGCCTGCAGAATGAGCTGGTTATTCTTTTGGCTACAAGAATTGAAGATATCTTTCATTGCTTGACGTACTGTGGTTTCTGTTTTTGCGAAGAGTCTTCTCATTATTTTGATCGAGCCTTTAAGAAACTTGGTATCTTCAAAAAAACTTCACAGTGACGATATTATTCTTTTCTTCTTTTGCAAATTGTTTCATATTTCATGTCGAACATTTGAATCTTTTATCGCAGGAAAGAGTTTCTCTGCGCGAAAAAGAGTCTTCAGCGCAGCTAGATCTTCCTCAGAGAGCTCTGAAACTCTTAGTTGTAAAGCTTTCACAGTGTCTCGATCTGTACTCTGCATTAACTCTCGATGTCTCTCAAGTATTGCAGTTCAAACCTTCAGAATGTGGTCTGAATAGTGCAAGATCTTCTGATTTAGCGTTAGCATGACTTAGAAAGATAAGGAACTCATATTCACCTCGTCACACTTCAATGTCATAAACTTATGATCAATTCGAAACCCATCTCAGAGATCAGATACTGCACGCAAAGCATTGAAATCTGCAGTGAGCTGCTTATTCTTTAGAAACTGTTTAAGATCTCGTCGCTTGCTCTTGAAAAGACGTGCTCACAGACGCTTCTCAGCAAATAAGGCGTCGAAAGAGTGGTGAGAATCGTCTTGATATTGACAAATCTTCTGATAAATTTTGTCATTAAAGAAGTTTATCAAGTCTGAGTATTTCTCAGAGAGAGTTCTCAGTAAAGACGAACTTGCACCTGAACAAAACGATTAATATATTACTATCGAGTTAGAAGTTTGAATTTTACCGTACCTTCTAGGTACAGATCAATGATTCACCACCAGTTCTTAGATGATAGAACTTCCCTTGCAGCCTCGAACCGCTGACGATTATGAAAACATTCAATGCAATAACCTAGAGGCAATTTGAGCTTCGAAACTAGTTCTTTAGGATTTTTAAGAAGATTGTCGAGCGTGATGTTTGAAGAGAATTCTATCGCGATATTAAGTGTTTGCAGATCGATGACGGCGGGAATACGATTCTGTGGCTCTAGTCGGAGGCACGCGTAATTAAACTTATCCTTCAGATACTTCACGATCTTGTCATCGCGACCGCGAGGGCATAGGTCGTCGAAATGTAAATGCTCGGACCTGACGCGTGCTGTGCCTCGATAGTATTTACCCCTATCCTCCGCGAGTTTCCTTTCCACAACCTCCACCATACTTTGTTCCATTTTGACGTCAGAGGAGACCTTCTAGTCGGGCTCGCGATTTACTTTAGGCATATTAAAGATATAGATCACTTTCGGGAACGTGTTTTACAGGGTTTGTTTCGGGCACTCATGGCTATAAATAGACCAACCACTGGCGGAGTAAGAAGGGACTCAGTAGTTAAATGCAAGTATGCAACGGTCCTAGAAATGGTTCTCTGAGTAAAGACAGTATTTTTCTTTCGACTGCGACGAATGGTGACCTACAAAGTATGCGACGTTGTCAAGAAGCGCACCTCACCTTCACTGGTTTGACATGCCGGAGCAGGTGCCTTTTAATGGTTTCTCGAGTCTGTCTCGTATCATATAATCTCATTTACAACTTTCCCTCTGTCGCTGGCTATGAGGCTTTGCTAAGAAAATGAAGTCTAGCACGCACAAAGGCGACTCGGTCTTTCAGGGCAGCGATGTTCTGAGGAAACCGTCAACGGCCAAACAGACTCATCTTGAAAACAACAGAACAAAGATACAGTTGATTAAACTGCCAGCTAAATCTATGACTTATCACGGTACAGAGCTGGTACATGTGTTTAACGGGTCTTCGTGAAAGTATTATAAACGATATCTCAGCCTTGAGCTGGGCGGTTCTGTTGCAATTGTCTACAAAATACCAACGACAAAAGAACTCTTCACTATACGAAGTCTTTCTGAGTCTGACGCGGAAGAGAAGTTTTATATACTTCGCCAGCTTCGACACGAGAATCTGCTCATTTCTTACGAGCCGTTCTCTTCCAAAGATGAGTTTTTCGTTATTTCTGAACTTGCGGCGGTATCTTTAGACGAATTTACAGTTACACGTCCAGATGAAATCCAGCTGGCAGCTATCATCTACCAAGTACGTGGCTCTTCCCTTTGGTAGCCTTGAGACTCACTAACAGCACTCAAGATGTTGGCTGGCATCTGCTTCCTCGCTTCGCAAAATTTGATTCACGGCGCCATTACTTGTTCTAACCTTCTGCTATCAGCTGAAGAAGTAGTAAAGATTGGTACGTATCGTCTCTCTTGTGAGTTTTACTTCATTAACACACAGAATCTAGCGAATTCCGAGTATTGTCGACGAAGCAGTCAAAAAGACGTCTCAGAAGACACACAGACTCTAGGTATGATAAGTTCATAAGAAATTGAACATTGCAGCTTGAAAAGTCAAACAATAGTTACAATACAGAAATTGTGATAGAAAAAATAAAGAATACAACAAATTAATCAAAATCAATAAATAATGATGAACATGAAACACTTCAAGAAATATTGAATGATGAATAAAATTAAGATCAGAAGAATGATTCAGATGTGAACATTCATTTTTCAGCTATAGAAATAAATGATAATTAATTGTGATTGTAATTCATACATTCTTGTGACATCGGTTTAGGCTCGATTCATGAGGGACTCTATGCTATTTATATCGAGTGAACAAAACTCTCTGAGGGAGAAAACCACTCGTCGTCTATACGACTGCTTCGCGCAGCCGAAACAATAAGATTGACGCTGTGTTACCAAGTAATGAATCTATAGCTTCTATTCAGCGTCTGAGTTAGCCTAAACATAGGTCGTGTTAGGCTACTATAGACTAGTACAGGGCTGTTGTTGACACGCTAGTGGCCTAGCGCGCCTTCGTGGGTATAAGACCCTCGACGTGTTTCACCTTCTTCCTTCTTTAGCTTTGAACTCCTAGTTAGAATACACTCATATGATTCGCTCTATGCAGACTCATAACATTAGTTCAAAGCTCATTAACCTTGCTATTGACGTGTAGACGATACAAAAACAAGCTACACAATCAACTCAATCAGAAGTCGAACCCAGAAATTCCGACAGCAGAATCAGAACTCGAGCTCAGAAAGCTCGATAGAAATCAGAAATTTCTAAAGAAGAATCTTGATTCGAAATCAGAAATTTCGATAGAATCAGAATTGAAGAACATGAACGCGTTGCTCTTGATTAACTCTTTATTGAGCTCGTCATCAGAAATCAGAAATTTCAGCAGTACTCGAATTCAGAAAGTTCGATAGAGTACTAGTCGTTGCTCGAACTCAGAAAGTTCAATAGAGTAATATCAGAATCTCGATCAGCAATTTTCTACTCATACAATGACTAGAAGCACAGAATCAGAATCAGTGAGCATTGCTCGCTACGACTTTCGAAATGTTAGAAGAGAATCACTTCTACCACAGAATCAAGCAGCATCAGAAGAAGAAGACACGAATGCGTCGTCGAATACAGAAGAAGAGAACATGAACGCGTTGCTTTTTGATCACGAAATGATCAAGATCAGCATCAACACTGAACTGAATGCTTGAATAAGCACTCATGAAGCAGGCGACATTGTTGCCTTTATCAAGTACATGTGTCAACAGCACAACATCGAAATCGAGATTCACAATGACATGATTCAGATGTTAGAAGATGTCAACGAGATAAATATCACGTTGAAGATTACGCAGACGCGTCTGCAGAAAGAGAATAGAGACAAGAACGTGATTATACATCATCTGAAAACTGCATCAAGTTGACAAAGCACTTCGATTTCTGAAGATCGATTCTCGAAGTTGATCAAGTTATCAAACTCTTCATTGTTTGAAGATTCGTTGCAGAATGTAGACAATTGACTATCGCGAATGCAAAATAAGCTGAAGACAAACAAGAATCACTTTTCTATCGAAGAGTTGAAGATTGTTTACATTGAAAGTTGAGTCAGTGAAGCTGCGATCAAGCACATAGCTTCTCGCATGCAAAATATCTTCTTGAACTCGTTTCTAGAAGTCGAAGAAGTATTATCGATCATTAATAAAATGTACGACGATCTCAATCATCATCACATGACTCAACGACAGTACTTGAAGCTGTATCAGAACAAGATCTTCTTTCACGAATTTTGAATGAAATTTCAAAGATTTAGTGCAGAACTAGAATACAATAACGAGACTCTACTAAATGATCTTCAGCATAAGATCAGTTCAGATCTTCAGCGAGCAACGCTCAATGAACAAACTACAAACTTGAACGAGTTTATCGACATCTGTATGCGAGTCGATGTTAGATTGACTGAATTAAATGTTCAATCAGTCGTCAAAGCATCAGCTACTCAAGCTGCTCGCTTTGTCATCAGCACATTGACTATTCGATTCACGTCATCAGTCTCTTCGTGAAAGAAACTCAGAAGATTGAAGCTCAACTTTATTCAGAAAGAGTTGTTTAAGAAAGAACTTTGCTTCAAATGCAAGAAGTCAAAACATAGAGCATATGACTGCTTTGAGACGACTCAAGTGCACAAGATCGCTGCGAATTCGAAAAATGATCTGCTCTCGTCAAAGTAGTGACTGAAGACGATATACTCATATTCTGTTTCATCAGCATGTCTGACGATTTATTTGATTTCAAGTCATTCACTGTTGACGTCATCTTGAATAGTCTAGAAAAGATATTCAGATCTTTCACTTTGATAGATACTGAAGTCACTGACATGACTTTCATTGATGAATCTTTGATGTCAAAGCTATGTGAACGCTTTGATATTCAGTTAATATCGCTGTCAAAATCAAAGTTGATTTGATCATATGATGAAATCTCTGATCGAAAGTCAATTACACATGCTCTGTATACATCAATCATGATACAAGAACACAAGAATGAAATGATGTCTCTATTGATAACTCATCTAAATCAGCACAAGATAATCATTGAAAATCTCTGATTAAAAAGAAATCAAATTTTGATAAATTCTGCAAACGATCGATTAATATCATCATTGAAGATTCGAACATCAAAATTTGTCGTTTCAAAAGCAAGCAGTCAATCAGCATTTCACAGATCTGAGTCAAGCGAGATTTGCAAAATAAAACGAAAGAACTTAAACTTAATTGTTACATCAACGATCATCTTGAAGAGATTCATGAATCAGAAATTAGTGAATAGATTCATTGAATCTGCTCGATTCATTGAACCTGTCTTCATAGCAAAGCAAAGCATTCAAGTTGATCTTGATCAACTTCGAATCTCTCAGTCAACTGAAATAAAGAAGATCGTCAATATTGTCATGATTGAAGTCGCTGCGTATTGAACTCTAGTCAAGAATAAGAAGATCAAGATCTTCACGTTGATCATTAGTGAAATCAATAAAGCGCTTCAAGCTAGCTCAGTCGAAGATTTCGCGAAACTGAATGAAATGACATTTGTCATGTCATTAGATGAACTGAAAAAGAAGCTTTCAGTAGTTTATCACGACTTTCTGAACGTTTTTGATAGAGAAAAGACAGCGCAGTTGTTCTTGCATCGATCATACAATCATAAGATTGAATTAGAAGATGAGAATCAACTTTCTAGAAGTCAATTGTATTTCATGTCGAGCTACAAGTTGCAAAAGATCAAGAAGTATTTAGAAGAGAACTTGAAGAAGAAGTTTATTACACTCAGCAAAGCTCTCTTCGCTTCGTCAATACTATTTGTCGAAAAGAAAGATGACAGTCTTCGCTTTTGCATGAACTATCGAAAACTGAATGCTCTGATCAAAAGAGATCATTACTCAATATTTTTGATAGACGAAGTACTAGCTCGAATTCAAGACAGTAAGTATCTGATTCGACTCGACATTATCATCATGTTCAATAAACTGTGCATGAGTTCAGAAAGCGAGAATTTAACTACTTTTGTTACTTTCTTCAATGTCTACAAGTATAGAGTAATGTTCTTCAAATTGATCAATGAACTTGCGTTCTTTCAACACTATATCAACGATGTATTGTTTGACTGTCTGCATAAATTCTGTCAGACATATTTGAATGATATTCTTATCTACAGTAAAATCTTGAAGAAACATAGAATTCATGTGAAAGAAGTGCTAGACAAGCTTCGCGAAGTCAACTTGCAGATAAACATTGACAAGTGCGAATTCAAGATTCAGAAAATCTCGTTTCTTGAATTACTGATATTTATCAATGATCTACGAATGAACTCTCGAAAAGTAGATGTGATTCGAAGCTGAAAAGTGCTTCGATCGTTGACTTATGTGCAGATCTTCATTGACTTCTGCAATTTCTATCGACGATTCATAAAGAACTTCTCAAAGATCGCTCGATCTATGATAAAGCTGACTTGAAAAGATCATCTCTTTGAATGAATTGAGATCTGTCAGAAGATCTTTGAAGAACTGAAGCAGCAGATAACGACAGCTTTCATTCTGAAGCATTTCGACTCGATCAGAGAAGCTATTCTGAAAACGAACTTCTTGAACTATGTCAACAACGAAGTATTGTCTCAGTATGACGATGAAAACATTCTACATTCAGTGATCTTTTATAGCAAGAACATGATTTTCGCAGAATGCAACTACGAGATCTACGACAAAAAACTGTTGATCATTATTTGCTGTTTGAAGCATTGACGTCTCGAATTGAAATGTATCAATATTTTGATCAAGATCTTTATCGATCATTTAAATTTGAAGTACTTCATGTTCATCAAGAAACTGACTAGACAACAAGCTAAATGAACTGAAAAGTTATTTGAATATAACTTCAAGATCATATATCAGTCGAGAAAACAGAATCTGAAAGCTGACGCGCTGATCAGAATGTCAGACGTCAAGTCAGTTGAAGCAAATGATGATCGAAAGCTATATCAGCATCAGATGCTATTATCAGAAGATAAATTTGAACTGCAGTCAATAGAAGCTGATCAAGATCTGACTCAGATCTTGCTCAGATCTGACTCAGAATCTGACTCAGATTCGAAACTCGAATCGAAAGTTAATCAAAATTCGGTCGAAGAAGTAGTTTCTATTCAGAATCAGATTATAGCAGAAAATTGAATGAATCAACTGTGCTTTGATATTCAAATAGTCATGAAACAAAACAGAAGAACTTGTCAAAATATTGATTTAGACAATTGCAAAGTACTGAATGAAGTACTCTGAAAAGATGATAGACTATGAATTTCTCAGTCAATGATTATTCAATTGATAAGAAAAGCACATGATCTTTCAATCAGTGAACACTCTGACATGAATTGAACGTTGAACTTGCTGAGACGATCATATTGCTGATCGAAGATGAGAACGATAATCAAGCGCTACATTCAAAACTGTTACGTTTGTCGTAGATCAAAAGCATCGAGAGATCGAATCAATGAACTGCTGAAGTCATTGCTCATACTTAAGCAGTGATGACAGAACATATCATTAGACTTCATTATCAATCTATCAGAAAGTGATGAAAACAACGCGATTCTGACAGTCATAGATTGATTGTCTAAGAAATGACATTATATATCGTGTTGATCAGATGATGAAGAAATCTTCGCAGAATAAACAGTCAAGCTACTGTTGATATGAATCTTCAGAATTCATGAACTATCAAGATCAATAATGTTTGATCGTGATTCACAATTCATATCGATTGTTTGAAAGTCTCTATGTCTGAGACTCGACATCAAGATGAAACTATTCACAAACTATCATTTGCAGATCGATGATCAAACAGAAAGAGTGAATCAGAATGTGAAACGATATTTATGAAGCTATTGCTTGTATATGCAAGATGATTGATTCATCTGATTATTTATGACTGAATTTGTTGATAACAATGCTATTTCGTCGTCAATTAAACAGTCAGCGTTCTTTCTGAATAAGAGCTTTCACTCTCGTATGAGCTTCGATTCGAATTCAACTGAATATGAGATTACTCAAGCTAGAATCGAAGCGAGCAAAGCGAAGAATATATGCAAACACATGAAATGATCACTAGCATTGATCAAGCAAGCATTAGCAAGAGTCAGAATCACAATGAAGAAACAAATTAACAAGCATCGAAAGAAAATGATTTACAAGATAGATGACATGATGTTTCTTGATTCTAGAAACATTATGATCGCAAGATCATCAAAGAAACTAGACGATAAGATGCTAGAATCTTTCAAGATTCTGATCGAAGTTGAACATGTATATCGACTGAAATTGTCATCGACAATGAAGATTCATTCGAAGTTTGTTTCGAATCTGCTGCAGCTGAATTCGAAGAATTCTCTGAAAGAACAACGAAATGAGTCGTTTGATTCTATAGTGATGAATGATGAAGACGAATGAGAAGTGAAGAACATACTGAACTTCAGACACTATAGACGACGATTACAATATCGTGTCAATTGAAAAGAATACGACGTCGATCTACATTGATACAACGTCGATGAAAATAAATTCGAGAAATGTCAGAAGATCATAAATGACTTTCATAAATGTTATTCAAACAAGTCAAGATAGAAATTGACTCAAGAAAAATCGAATAAACTGCAGCAATGAGAACATTGCTAGATGAAGAAGGAAAGTAATGTTGCGAGCGTGCCTCGTTACTCTGAATTAGTCTAAACATAGATCATGTTAGACTATCATAGACTAGTACAGAGCTGTTGTTGACACGCTAGTGATCTAGCGCGCCTTCGTGAATATAAGACTCTCGACGTGTTTCATCTTCTTTCTTCTTTAGCTTTGAACTTCTAGTTAGAATACACTCATATGATTCGCTCTATGCAGACTCATAACAGTGTTCTCTTACTCAATGATTGTCATTCAATGAGCAGAGAAATATGTGATGAAAGAGAGATGCACACGATGAAGAGATAAAGTGTGATTGTACTGAGTAACTCTTTTCTTCTCTTGATTTGACTTGTGTCACGTAGACGTTGAATGAATTGTTAGTATAGACGTGCAATCGCAATCGTTCGATGTTTGACTCTGATCAATAAAAGAGAATGCGTTCTGATCGTTCTCTTGAGCTCTCGATTTTTCACGTGAATAGATGAATGACTTGACGTCAAGTAAAAAAGATGAGCTCAAGTTCTCTCAGTATATCAGCATGATCGACGAGTCACTACTTCTTCGAACACTGTAGTCACGACTCTCAATACTTGAGATGACTATTCTATCTGATATCTTTTCATCAATTACTCGATGACACTGTCGATGTGATGAAGACGTTTCGATATCGACGCAGTCGACGAGTCGCAAATTCTTCGATCACTTGTAATCACAACTTGCAGACTCTTCATCTGAGTTGTTTTTTTCACTAGTAGTATCTTTTCATCTCTTACTGACATCGACATGTCATTAATCTTATTTGTAGATCGATTGTGACTGTTAGAGAAGAATGTTGTCGCATGAGTGAAAACTCTGCATGATAACTTTCCTGATCACGCAACGTTTTAACATCATTCAAACTGCGTCGAATTGAGATCTCTTGACTCTTCTGACTTCTATTCAAACACAGAATAGAATCAAAAGATTCATAGTTGACATCATGTACAGATGAATCTCGTTGTCAATCGAATGATAATTAATGTAAAATAAATATCTGAAGAATTTAAAAATACAACTGAAGTTAAATCTGATCAGATTTTACTCAACAAAGTCAGAAATATATATTGATTATGAACATTGAAAATGAAAGATAATTGAAAAATAAATTATGCTTAATCATTCAACAACTTTTGCAAGCAGCTGAAGATAAACATTAAAACTCTGTATTATTGAAGAGCAAATGAAAGTGAATGTGTACTGATGTTTGAAAATGAATATCAGATTTTTCTGAAAAGAGTAAAAAAGAAATTGAATGTCAATGTTGACATTCAATGAGAAAGTAAAAGTGATTATATAGAATTCAAGTGATAGTAGTAGAATATTTTGTATATGAACAATGAACATAATTATGAGTTGCTTTGATGCTTTTAGTTCTATTGATTGCAAGTAATTTATACAACATGCTTGCAAGAATGAAGAATTGTACAAGACATTATGAAATACACAAGCTTGTCTTCAAGAAATTAAAACTTTTGAGCAATGCATGACATGATGTTTCAATACAACAACGGGATAAATCTGAGTAAAATATCTCAATTTATCTATCATGAAATAATGACGTGATAAGTATTTGTCAAGAAACGTGCACAGATTACAAATTTCACATACTGATAATAACGAGCGCTGAATGTGAACACTGATCAGATGATACACATTGCGCATTGTATTATTTGAGCATAAAAAGCAAATGACTGTCATCAAGAGCTACAAGTGATTGTAGCTAGCTATTAGTTGTTGGTGAGTGACTATTAGAGCTTGTGAGCTAGAAGCTCGGCTAAACAGATATTTTTGGCTGATGCTAGCTTGGTGAGCTTGTAGCCAATTTTAGCTGGGTTCGTCGATTAGTGTCAGGACCGTGCCTAGATGATACAACCAATGGAGGTCAGGGTTGATAGTGCTTGATCTTTAGAGGTAGCTATAACTGAATATTAAGAATACAGAAGAAGGTTGGTACAAAAGCTTCTAT